>Ga0247727_10001532_pt1 | contig 54628 bp, 46 predicted proteins | sample WisWelCaveWW1625_FD_202498 | JGI IMG/M metagenome (GOLD analysis project Ga0247727, IMG submission 202498) | Biofilm microbial communities from Wishing Well Cave, Virginia, United States - WW16-25 | ecosystem: Environmental > Aquatic > Deep subsurface > Groundwater > Cave microbial mat | place... | reverse complement strand
CGCTGCGGCGGGCGGCTGCAAGTGATCGCCAGCATCGAAGACCCCGCCCTCATCCAGCGCATCCTCGCGCACCTGCAACAGCCGGCCGCGCACCAACCGCCGCGCTCGGCACTCGGCCCGCGCGCGCCGCCGCCGCCGTCGCTGTTCTGAAGCCGCTGCCCGCTCCGGCCGCCTGCGCGCCCGAATCGCCCCGCACGACGGCATCGCCGCGCGCGGCGACCCGGAAGAGAGGAGTTTCCGGGCGCCGAGCCAAGAAATCGTCGCCCGCGTGGCTGCCCAAAACGCTCACCCCTGCCCTCGCGACTGCGGCTCCGAATCGCCCCTTGGCTGCATCACGATTGCGGGCTTGCGGGGAGCCCTTTTGTAAGTACTATCCTCGATTGTCACGGCGCAAGTCACCGATATGGGTCCCCGAGTCTGCAGTCCGGGCCATGCACTCGGAATTGCTCGCGGAGCATGGTGGCCTGCCGGGCCCGGCGCGAGTGGGCTCGCTGCCATCATCTTTGGCCCGGCCCCGGCCGGCGCTGGCACGCCTGGCGGCCGCTTACGCCTACGGAATCGCGCGTGGCCACTGTTTTCCGGACGGCAACAAGCGCCTTGCGCTCGCGACACTCGACGTGTTTCTTCAGCTCAACGGCTCGGAACTTGAGGCCGGTGAAGCGGAGGCCGTCGACGTCATGCGGGCGCTCGCCGCGGGCGAATTGTCGGAGAAGGCGTTGGCCGCCTGGATTTCCGTCAATAGCCGGGAAATGCGAAAGTAAAACAATGAGCCGCACATTCGTTAAGGAATCCGATGGCGAGGACGGCGACGAGCTGCCAGAGCTCCAGGTCAGCCCGCACCGGAACCTGGTGACTCCCGCGGGCCTGCGCCAGATCGACACGGCGGTCGATCGGCTGCAGACAGACCTGACCGAAGCCCGCGCGGCGACGGACCGCTCCACCCTCAAGGGAATTCAGCGGGATCTGCGTTACTGGACCGAGCGCCAGCGTACGGCCGAGGTGGTTGCGCCTTCAGCGGCATCCGGCACGGTGCGGTTCGGGTCAACCGTCGAGATGGAGAAACAGGACCGCGGGCGCGTCGAATAGCAGATTGTCGGGGAGGATGAGGCGGATCCGGCCCAGGGCAGCATTTCATACGTCTCGCCGATCGCGCGCCTGCTGATTGGAACCTCGATCGGGGTTGCCGCAGCGCTAGCGGATGGGGAAACGGAGATTCTGCAGATCGGATAGCGGCTGGGGTGGAAAGCGCCGACGGCCCGGCAATTATTTTCGTGCCCAGGTGAGATTTTCCGCCCCCTCGCGACAGAGAGTACTGAACCCATTGATTTCGCAGTCCCTGCGGACTGGGTTCAGGAGCTCGCTGTGGCCCAAAAAGTCTTTCTAAGCTTCCACCACAAACTGGACCATTGGCGGGCCTTCCAGGTCCGCATTTCCGGCGCCGCGGACTGCTATGCCCCCGTATCCGACAAGGAATGGGACACGATAACCAGGGGAGGCGACAGCGCCATCGAGCGCTGGGTCAGCGCCCAACTCGCCGGACGGACCTGTGTCGTAGTCCTGATCGGCCCGGCAACAGCCGGCCGCATGTGGATCAACCACGAAATCCGCCAAGCCTGGAACGAGGGCAAGGGCGTCGTCGGAATCTACGTCCATAACCTGAAGAACCGCGTCGGCAACCAGTCGGCCAAAGGCCCCAACCCCTTCGACCGCATCGCCATCAGCGGCGGTCCCGACCCGCTGTCCAGCGTCGTCAAGACCTACGACCCGCCCTACATGAAGAGCGAGGAAGTGCACACGTACATCAAGGACTACCTGTACGAATGGGTCGAGGAAGCGATCTCCATCCGGCACGCCGCGCCGCAGGAAAGCCGCTATCAGCCGGCGATCCGCAGCGTGTAGACGATCGCATCCATCTGCATCGGTCTCGCGGGCTTTGGCACCAGCCTGATCCGGTAATCGCCGGGCTCGAGCAAGCCGGAGTTGATGGAAAGCGCCAGTTGCCCGTCCAGGCCGGTCCCGACGGCCGCGGCCGTGAAGACCGTGGCGTCGGCCCCTGAGCCGACTCGCTCGATGAGCACGCTGTAGCTCCGCGCGGGCTCGAGTCCCACGTCGAAGCGCATTTCAAGCAGGGTGGATGACCCGGTGCGCTGCCAGACAACGTCGGGCCCGCCCTCGGCGCTGCGGGTGTGCTCGAATTGCAGCGATGCCACGACCAGCCCATCGGGCTCGGTCGCGGTGCGCTCAATGTAGACGAAGGCCCCGATACCGAGCGCCAGAGCCGCCACCGACGCCGCAATAGCGAGCGGCGAACGGCGCCACATCCAGGTCCTGGGCGTCAGCAAAGGCGCCACTTCGCCCTGTTTGTGAAGCTCCCGCAGGCCATCCCGCAGGGCCCGGGTCAGTTCGACCTCGTCCCGAAAGGCCGGATCCCCGACAATCCGTGTTTCGACCACGTCACGCTCCGTGTCGCTCAGCCGATTGGCCAGGTAGCGGTCAATCATTTCGTGGATTCCCTGCTTACTATCTGTCATGAGTCGGCCTCTACTCTCAGCCTGAATCGCTATGCCAGTGCCAGACAGAGCAAATCGGGGCGATCGAAGCGCCTATCCAGCAAAACCCGAAATCTCTCGCGGGCGCGGTAAACGACCCGGTTGAAATGCTCGCCCGAGAGCTGGAGATCGCGGCAGATCGACGCCTTGTCCTCGTCGTGCAGGTAAAAGCGCACGAGCAGTTGCCGATCGCGCAGGTTCGGCAGCTCCAGCAGAGCCTTGCGGACCGCCCTGCCATTCCATTGCGACTGCAGAACGTCGCTGGGGTCCGGCCTTTCATCAGGGAAATGGTCGATCGTCGCCTGCTCGCCGGTCTCGGTCCGGCGCCGGATGGTCATGCGCCGATCCGCCATCACCAGGTTGCGGGCCGTCTGCGCCAGGAAGGCAGCCAGCTTGCCCGGGTCCTCGAGCGGCCGGCGCCGCAACCGCTCGAGGACGACGCAAAAGGTCTCATTGCACAGGTCCTCGGCGAGCGCCGGATCACGCACGAAAGCGGTCAGCAGGCACAGGACCCCGGCGCGCAGCTCCTTGAGGGCCGCGTCGGAGCCGAACTCCTGCGCCGTTGCTGTCTTGCCTGCCTCGGTGTTCACTCCGGTCTCAGTTGTCAACGCCGTGCGAGCCACCATGCGATTGGGACAGCGAAATGATCCGCCGCTTGTCATCGATCACATTCAGTGCGAAGAAAAGCACACCGACCTTTCCGCCAAATTCCGCGAACAATGTGCCGTCAATCAGCCTTCCAACATCAAATTCGCCGTGCTTTTCCCTGCTGATTCCGAGTTTCTTTGGCTGGTTCATCGGCGCCTTCAGTTCCGGACTCGGCAGGTACCAGTAACTGCCAAACGTGTCCTTGGATATCTCGAAGGAGCTGCCCAAGGGCATTCCGTCCTTCCAGGGCTGCGGTGGCCCTTGATCCGGCTCGTCATAAATGATCATCGTCCACTTGGCGACAAACAGATCAGCATCCATAGCGACTCCCTTAGTCCTCAGACTTTGTCGTTGCGATCAAGCTGGGCCATCGAAACCAGCTGAAACCCTGCCCAATAGTACGGGTCCGACCACCGCGGCTGGCTGCGCAGATATTCCTGGGCAAGCTGTAATGCGACCGGGGCGTCGCGCTTGTTGGTCAGCAGCTGCCGGTAGAACTCCCGCATCAGGACTGCGGTAGAGGTATCCGGCACCTGCCAAAGGGTCGAGACCACCGAGTGCGCGCCCGTGCGCAGGAAGGCCTGCGACAGCCCGATTGGCCCTTCGCCCGCGATTTCGCGCCCTAGAGCCGTGTCACAGCCACTCAGGACGACGAGATCCGCATTGAGACGCAACTGAGTGATGTCGTAGAGCCGCAAGGCGCCATTCATCGGCTTGCCGTCGATGTCATACCGCGACAGGGCCAGAGTTGCGAGCGCCGGATCCTGGCTGTCCGCCAGGGCATGGGTTGCAAAGTGCACGATACGGTACTCATCCAAATGCTCAGTCGTGACGCGTTCGCGCCTGGCGTCCGGACCGATCAAGGCCAGCGTCTCGGACGGCTTGTTGACCAAGGCAATCAGGTCGCGCGCCTCGACCGCGGTGGCCGGCAGCCGCAGCAGTGAATTCAAGTCGCGAGCGCTCCGCGTGACTGGCGCAGCGCTTGCGGCTGCTGGCCGCCTCGCGGCGAGCCGTATGCGCGAATCGCTTGGCTCATAGATCGGGTCGGCAACCACTGCAAACGCCTTGCCGGCGACCGAGTCCTGGCCTCGAAGTGTGGCCCTTGTCGCGGACAGGGAGGGGATGACGATAGCCGAGCCTGGCCGCAACCCGGGCCAGGTCTGCCGAGCCAGCAGCGCCATCGGCACGAGATGCAACGCGCCGTCCGGAATGACCAGCAACGTCCCTCCGGGCAACGGCCTCGTGAGTGGTCCGAAAACCGACACAGCGAGCTTGCGGCCGATGGCCGCGCGGTTGCCCTGCGTCCTGGCCGGGGACCGCCAGGAGACATGCAATTGGCGGGCAAGTGACTCGAGCGCGCTCCGATCCGGGAGTACGTGCACCGCCACGACGCCGGCGCGAATCTCAAACAACCAGCTGTGCTCGTCACCGAGGAAATACTCGGCAACCTGCTCGTTCGTGGGCGCCCTGTCGACCGGGACTTCGGCATCCGGCGCCGTCGCTCCACCCGGCGGTGCCCGCGACTTCGCAAGGCGGCTCTCCAGCAGAGTGGCTTCCGCGCGCAACAACGCGATGTCCTTGCTGAGCGATGCCAGTTGCGGCGAATCCGGCACGGCCGCATCCAGCAGGCGCTCCTGACGCTGGCGCTTGCCGGCCAGCAGCTCATAAATTTCATTCCGCCGCGCCAGCAGTTCGGGAGCTGTCCGGTGGGCGTTGAATGCCAGTGCTCCGGCGTCCGTCAGCAGTTGCGCCCGCGACCTGTCGCTGGCTGCGAATGCAGCCCGCAGGTAACGCTGTGCGTGGAGCGCATCGCCATTTCGCTGCGCCGTTTCCGCGTCGGCCAGCAACGCCGAGATCCGCAGCTCCACTGCGCCACGGTATGTGGTCCGGAATGCGGCACGGCCTTCCGCCTGCGTGCCCTGCAGGCTGACCTCATCAAACAGGCTCAATGCATTTGCAGTATCCGCAAGTACCGCGCGAGTATCGCCAGCTCTCATCTTCGATTCGGCGCGCCGGTAAAGCGTACGAGCCAGTTCGAGGTCCGAACCATTGGCCTTGTGAATGGCGAGCGCGCGCGCAAACGCCTCATCTGAAGCCTTGGCATTTCCTTCGAGCGATTCGAGTACACCCAGTTCGAGCTCGGCAAGGCCCATGTAACGATGAGTCCTGGGCAGGTCGAGCGCCATCATCTCTTTCAGCACGCGGCGGCCTGCAGCCAGCTCTCCTGCGGCAACGAAGTCCTGCGCGAGCGCGTGCAGCGTAACGGCACGATCATTCGGCGCGTTGACCAGCGCGCTTGCCTCCTTATGGATCGCGATCGCTTTGTCGATGTGGCCCGCATCGCGCTCGATCTGACCGAGTGCGGACAGGGAGAATCCCTGCTCCCGTTTGGATCCGGTCGCGCCGCGGAGATCGATCGCAGCAGTCAGGAAATCCCTCGCGCGCTCCGGCTCGCCGGCATACCGCAGTGAAATGCCGATGCCGTGGAGCGCCCGCGCTTCTCCGTCGCGGTCACCGAGCTGGTGGAGAATCTGGCCCGCCTCGTAATAGCGCGCAATCGCCTCATCGAAGCGACCCAGGACCTGCAGGGGTCGCGCGCTGTTGTGCAGTGTGTGGGCATAATTCTCCGGGTCTTCTTCACGGGGGATGAGCGCGAGCGCCGCGTCGAATTCACGCATCGCATCCGCGAGCCGTCCTTCCTCATGGCTCAGGGTCGCAAGACTCTGGAGCGAAAGTGCCTGTGCAAGCTTGTCTCCGGCCTTCCGGAACAGGCCGAGCGCCTGCTCGAAATCCGCGCGCGCCAGATCGCGCTCGCCGCCGTTCTGGCAAGAGACACCCCGATAGTTCAGTGCATAACCCGCTTCATACGGCATTCCCAGCTTCGAGAACCGCTCGGCTGCCTCGGTCAGCTTTTCCCTCGTGCTCGCAATGATTTCGTCGCGATCCCCGGACTCTTCGATCGAGTCCGCTAGCTGATCGAGTGCCGCACCCTCGACACGCAAGGCAAAGGCGGCGAGTTCAGGTGCATCAGCATCCTCGAGGGCGCTTCCGGCCCGCTGCGCAAGATCGACGGCGCCCTGCCAGTCGGCCAGTCGCAGGTACCGCGCACCGGCCGCATGCAGCAAGGCGGTGCCGGCGCTTCGATCATCGTCGTTCTGCCGATAAAGATCCGCGGCCGCTGCGTAAGCCTCGGCCGTCTCCGCGCCCTTGCTCAGGTCGCTGAACAGCAAGCCCGCCCTGGCCCCGAGCCTCGCGGCTTCCAGCCGTCGCTGGTCGGCTTCCGTCGCAGCGGGAAGGGCGACGGCGTTCACCGTCACGGTGCCGCGCGCCTCGCGATGATCGTTCCATTCGATGCGAATGGAAAACGTGTTGTCGTGGGGCGGCTCGAGCAGCAGCGTTTCGATGCCCATGCGCCGGTTGGGCGCATCGGCGAATGGCCCGATCCTGCCACCGGCGCTCACGATTGCGGCACGGACATCGACATCACGCCCGGTGACCGTGACCAGGACCTGCGATACGGAGGGTGCCTCGACCGGGATGACTCGATAGTCCTGGTCGCCGATTTCGACCGTGACAGCCGTCAGGATCGGCTCGACCGGCGACACGGCGACCGGGCAGCCGGCGCAAAAGACGGCGCAGGCGCTGAAAATCAGGCTGAATGAACGCCTTGTGTCTGTCACCGTGACTGCCGGTCCCCTCTGGCCGTCGCCTTGTTAGCACGCGGCCCGGATCAGGGCAACAGACAGTGCATTGCAGCCGGCAGCCGGAAAAATATTTTCTGAAAGGGTGGGATTATTGGCCTACACGTGACAATAGACCGCCGCAGGAACAAGTTGAAGCCAACGCGGGCGTCCGCGCCCCCCGGCCGATCGCATGCCAAACCAACGCCGGTGAGCCGGGCAGTTCGAAACGCGGCCTTCTCCCCGGCTCTTAAGGGGGCGCCATGCCCTTGGCACGCAATTCGGCCAGTGCTTCTTCACTCTTGACGAGATGGCCGAGTCCCATGCCACGCAAAACATGGTCGGCCTTGGTGTACTGGATCCTGGCGTAGGTCGTGATTTCCACCCGGTTTCCCCAGGGATCCAGGAAGTCCAGGAATTCGCTGTTCAGCAACTTTACCCCCATTGCTTCCAGCGTCCTTCGCGCCAGCGGCTTGTCGTCCACCGCAATTCCGAAATGCCTGTATTGATCGGGCCTCCGGTCGCCGTTCTTCGTGAAGTTGATGAATTGATCCCCGAAATAGATGAAGGCCTCGGTGTCGGTTCGCTCATGGATTTCGAAATCCAGGAAGCGGCCGTAGAACTCCAATGCCTCGTCGATGTTTCCGACCTCGAGCCCAATGTGATTGATGAGGGATAGGAATTTCAAAGGCCGGCCTTGTCGTAGCGTGGCAGCGGTGCGGACGCGGACATTGTGCGCGCGCCGGAGGCGGGCAGGAGCCTGGGTGCGGGTGAGGCGGGTGACCGGAACGCTCGTAGCGGGAGCTTGCGACGGCTGAGCCGGGGTTAGCGACGGCGCCAGAGCGCTCCTCGACGCACGAACTTGGTCTCTGCCGGCGTCGTGGCGCAAAGGCGGAGCACCCGCGCCGCAGCTGCGACGCGGCGCCGAGGGATAGTTGATCAGTTCAGGGTCTGATCGAGGTGGAGGCCGGGATCGGGCGCTGGCGTGATCGGATCCCAGGACGGGGACTGATGGAACGCGCACCCACCCACATCCTGCTCGAGCCGCTGGACTTCCGCGCCCGTCTCGCCGCCCTGGTGCCGCCGCCGCGGGTGCACTGGACCAGGTACCACGGCGTGTTCGCCCCGCATGCGGCGCTGCGCGCCGCGATCACCCCGGCGGGCCGCGGCCAGGGTGCGCACCGCCACGCAACCGCGACCGAACGTGCGACGCCCAGACACGTCGCCATGAACTGGGCGCAGCGACTCAAACGCGTGTTCGCCATCGACCTCGCGCACTGCCGCCGCTGCGGCGGGCGGCTGCAAGTGATCGCCAGCATCGAAGACCCCGCCCTCATCCAGCGCATCCTCGCGCACCTGCAACAGCCGGCCGCGCACCAACCGCCGCGCTCGGCACTCGGCCCGCGCGCGGCGACCCGGAAGAGAGGAGTTTCCGGGCGCCGAGCCAAGAAATCGTCGCCCGCGTGGCTGCCCAAAACGCTCACCCCTGCCCTCGCGACTGCGGCTCCGAATCGCCCCTTGGCTGCATCACGATTGCGGGCTTGCGGGGAGCCCTTTTGTAAGTACTATCCTCATCGCGGTCATCGCCGATCCAGGCCGATTGGCTGGATTTCGGGGGTTGCGGAAAACCTGTAGCCCATGCCGTAACCGGAAGTCCGCTGCATGCGCATACGCCCGACAATCGGCGCATTGATTTCGCTCCTCCTGGTCGGCGCACTCGTCGGGCTTTTCAGCTTCGAGTTGCCGTACTCGGGCCTGATCGTGTCGTCGGAGCGACCCCTGATATTTGCCCACCGCGGCTTTGGCAACCATGCGCCGGACAACAGCCTGGCGGGAGCGCGCCTGGCCATTCGCGCGGGCATGGATGGCGTCGATGTCGACGGCCAGCTCACGCGCGATTCGGATATCGTCATCTTTCACGACGTCTCGCTCGAACGCTTCACCCGCGGAACGGGCCGGGTCGACGCGCGGACCCTGGATGAACTGAAAAACTACGATCTGGCGGAAAAGTTCGGCCACGGCTTCACGGATGTTCCGATCGCATCATTTGATGACTTCGTGGCAACGGTGACGCCGGGCGCGCTGTTGATGGTCGAGCTGAAAGTGCCGGGCTTCGCTGACACGGGCATCGAGCGCCGCGCCATCGAAGTGATCGCGGCGCACGATGCCTTCGATCGCGTGTACCTGAGTTCCTTCAATCCCGTCGTCTTGCGGCGTCTCAAGCGCCTCGAGCCGCGGATGCGCACGGTCTTCATCTTCATGGATACCGGTTGGGACCCGAAACGCGTCGCCGAGACACGCGTGGAGGACCGGGTTGCGCTACCGTGGTTCCTGCGCAATGACGTGACGCGCAAGGCGATCCGGAACCTGGTCAGGCCCGATGCGCTCAGCATCCATCACGCTGTGGACGCGGACACCATCGACGCGCTGCTGCAGAAAGGCTATCCCGTGTTCCTGTGGCCCGTGAACGACGCGGGCCAAATCGCGCGCGCGCTGAAGAAACGGCCGTATGGCCTCGTCTCGGACGAGCCTGTCCTTGCGCGTTCGCTGCGCGATCAGTCCGGCGACTGAGGCCCGTACTTCTCGAACCAGGCGTTTGAAAACAGGCCGATCGGGTCGTACCTGGCCTTCAGCACGAAGAAGCGGTCCACTTCAGGATAGGCCGCGCGCAACTGCGCCGGCGAATAGTGGAGCTGGTACGGCAGGTAGAAGGTCCCGCCGTGCCGGATCGCGAGGTCGATCAGCTCGCGCGTCGCTTTTTCCAGCGCTTCGCTGTCTTCCTGGTCGAGGCGCTGGTTGAAATACAGGACGAAGGCGATGCGGTCGTCCTTGGCATAGGGCAGCGCGGTGATCTCGTCCTTTGTCACGATGCGCAGCGTCACATTGACGAGATTGACGTCGTTCGCGACGGCGATGCTGCGCAGGCCCTCGATGAAAGACGGCGTTTCGTCCAGCGGGATGAAGTACTCGTGAAGGATGTTCGTGTCCTTCAGTCGTGTATCCAGGTAGTCCATCGACTGATTCATCTTCTGGTTGCGGCTTGCGACACAGACTTCCCTGGCGTCACCGGTGGCGGCATCGTCGCGCTCGACGCAGACGTGGACGCCCGGTTCCAGGTGCTTCTCGATGTTCCAGCGCAGCCAGCGCCCGAAACCGCCGGTCTTCGAGATATTGAACACGAGCCGCTTGATCCCGACCTTGGCCGGCGGCCCGAGCGGTTGCGGCGGGATGTCGAGCGTCGAATGCTCATACGTGTGGATCGCGGCCTCATTGAGATAGTTGTCGGGGGCGATCGAAAGGCGGCCATACATGAGGCCGGTCGCCGGATTGCCGACGACATTGCGACGATAGTAATCCGGGAAATCAGGGAAATCGATGTAGGTCGTGTTCCAGACATAGACTTCGTTCGGGACGATATCGAGCGTGGCATCCAGGATGACGCCGATGAGTCCGTAGCCGCCCAGCACCGCGCCGAACAGTTCCGCGTTCTCGGTGCGGCTCGCGCGCACGATCTCGCCCGACGACAGCATGACCCGCATCGAGCGCACGGTCGGTGCGATCTGTCCCGGGTCGTGCGCGACGCCGTGTGCATTGACGCTGAGCGTTCCGCCGACCGTGAAGATGTTGATCGACTGCATGGCCTTCACGGCAAGGCCCATCGGATCGAGGACCGCCTGGATCTCCTTCCAGGACGCTCCGCTGCCTACGGTCATCGTCATCGCATCCCGGTCCACCTCGATGCCGTCGAAGCCCCGCATGTCGAGAACCAGCCCACCGCGGGAGAAGCTCTGGCCACCCATGCTGTGGCGCTCGCCGGCGGGCGTCACCGCCAGGGAGTTCCGGCGAGCGAGTTCCAGCGCGTTCTGCAGGTCGTCTTCGCTGCGGATCTCGACGATGGCGAAGACCGGCGTCCGATTCAGGCAGCTCGCGTCGTTGATGGTCCCGCCCCGCTGCAGCACGCGCAGCGTTCCGCCGTCGAGCGCTTCGTAGGAAATGGCGCGTTCGACTTCATCGCCCTGCATCGGGTAGGTGAACGTGCAGGCCCGGTCGGCGACCGGGGGTTGCGCGAAGTACCAGGCCTGGTAGCCGATGGCGACGACAGCGATCGCCAGCAGGGCGTACCGGGCGGTACGCAACCGGCTGCACGGGCGGGGGGATATACTGCTACCGGGTTCCACGGGAGCATCCCGAAATGAATAACCCGCTGGTAACGGTCCGCAACCTCACCTGGGCCTATTTCCTGCTTTTCGTGCTGCTCGTGGGCATGAACTATATGCCATTTATCATTGCCGAGAACGGCAAGGTATTCGGCTTCTTCAAGCTGGAGCCGGAAGGAAACATCCTTCACGTCATCTCCGGAATCTGGGCCTTGCTGGCGGCCGTCACGACCCGCGGTGCGCAGCTCTTCTATTTCCGGGTGTTCGGGACAGCCTATTTCCTCGACGGCGTTGTCGGCGTGATCTTCGGCAGTGCTTACCTCAATCTGAATCTCTTCGACCCGGATCGCGTACCGGTCGCCGACCTGGTGACGCGGTTCGTGGTCAACGGTCCGCATCTTGCGATCGGCGGGTTGGCGATGTTCATCGGCTTCCACCTGTACAAGAAAATCAGGTGAGGACGGCGGTCCGGCGCATTGCCTTGGCGGCCGTTGCCGCGTTACTCGTCGCCGCAGCAGCCGCCACCTGGCTTCGCACTCCGTCAAATGACCGGGACTGGTCGCGCGACCAGTTGTTCCTGCCGACCGCAGAGATTGCCGCGGATCGCGTGACGATCAGGAATGTCCGCAATTTCCAGTACCGATCCGAAGGAGACTACTCGCCCGGCTTCTATGACCGCAGCTTCAGCCTGCAGGACGTCGTTTCGGTCGACTACATCGTCGAGCCGCTCGCGAGCGTGGCGGCGGCCCATACCCTGCTGAGCTTCGGCTTCAGGGATGGCGGACGGCTGGCGATCTCGGTCGAGATCCGCAAGGAAAGCGACGAGGTGTTCAACCCGCTATTCGGGCTCTTCAACGAATACGAGATCATGTATGTCGTGGCCGATGAGCGCGACGTCATCAGGCTGCGCGTGCTGCATCGCGGCAATCCCGTCTACATCTATCCGACGACCGCGACAGCGGAGCAGGCGCGCGCGCTCCTGACCGGCATGCTGGCGCGCATCAACGCGCTCGCGGCCTCACCCGAGTTCTACAACACGTTCACGAACAACTGCGCGACGAACATCGCCGACCACGTCAACACCATCGCGCCGAAGCAGGTTCCCTGGGACTGGCGGCTGCTGTTTCCGAAGGAGTCGGATACTTTCGCCCACGAGTTGGGACTGCTGGCGACTTCGCTGCCCATCGAGGAGGCGCGCAGCAGGTACGCGGTCAACGACGCGGTGCGGACGTATTCGGATGCCCCGGATTTCTCGACCAAGATCCGCAACGGCCGCTGAGTGTATGATTGTTCGCGCATGCCGCAGAAGAAAGATCCGGACAAGCGCGTATTCACCGGGGTCTATTTCGACCGGCCGCAGCACGAGGCCCTGCGCGCATTGAGCGACCGGACCCGTGTGCCGCTCGCCGCCTACCTGCGCGAAGCGGTCGACATGCTGCTCGCCAAGTACGGCGTGAAGGCCACCACCGGACCGAGAGCCAGAAAGTAAGCGCCGATCGGCTGGGCTAGTCCTTCAGTACGCGCGCGAAGACTTCGCACGCCCAGTCGACTTCGTCGCGCGTGATGATAAGCGGAGGCGCGATTCTGATGCTGTGCTCATGCGTGTCCTTGGCAAGCAGGCCGGCGTCCCGCAGTTTCTCGCAGTAGCGGCGTGCACCGCCCGCCTCCCCGTGCAGTTCGACCGCCAGCATGAGACCGCGACCGCGAACTTCGCGCACGACGGGACTTCGAATGCGTTCGAGCTGCGACCGGAAGCGGGCCCCCTGCCGCTCGGCGTTCCCGATCATGTCCTCCTCGATCAGCACCTTCAGCGCCTCGCGCGCGATCGCGCAGGCGAGCGGATTGCCGCCGAATGTGCTGCCGTGCTGACCGGGCTTGAGAACACCGAGCACTTCGGAGTTCGACAGCACGGCGGATACTGGATAGTAGCCGCCGGACAGGGCCTTGCCGATCAGAGTCACGTCCGCCTCGATGCCCTCGTGTTCCTCGGCCAGCAGTTTGCCCGTGCGGCCGAGGCCAGTCTGGATCTCATCGAGGATCAGGGTCACGTTGCGCTCGCTGCAGAGCGCTCGCACGCGTGGGAAGTAACCGGCGGGCGGAATGATGACGCCGGCTTCCCCCTGGATCGGCTCGACCAGGAATGCCACCGTATTCTCGTTTACGGCCGCCGCGAGGGCGTCGAAGTCGCCAAACGGCACGACGCGAAAGCCAGGGGCAAAGGGTCCGAAGCCGCCACGTGCATCCGGATCGGTGCTGAAACCGACGATGCCGAGCGTGCGCCCATGGAAGTTGTTCGAGCAGACGATGATCTCGGCGCACTCCCCCGGCACGCGTTTCACCTCATAACCCCATTTGCGCACCGCCTTGAGCGCCGATTCGACCGCCTCGGCACCGCTGTTCATTGGCAGGATCTTGTGCGAACGCGTGAGTTTCGCCAGGTCTTCGTAGAACATCGCCAGCTGGTCGTTCCGGAAGGCGCGCGAAGTGAGGGTCAGTCTGCCCGCCTGCTCCACCATCGCCGCAAGGATCCTCGGGTGGCAGTGGCCCTGGTTCAGGGCCGAATAGGCCGACAGGCAGTCGAGATAGCGCTTGCCATCGCTGTCCCACACCCAGACTCCCTTGCCGCGGACCAGCACGATGTCGAGTGGCTGGTAATTGTGGGCGCCCAGGCGCGCCTCGATCGCGATCAGGTCCTGCGTGGCCGGTGCCATGTCGATTTCAGGATTCCGCATCTTCTGTCCTTCGCATCAGCGTACTCTTTCCAAACAACGATCCCACCAAGTCGACCGCGACCTCGGCCGTCCGGTTGTGCACGTCGAGCGCAGGATTCAGTTCCATGATGTCGAGCGATCCCAGCAGACTCGTGTCGGCCACCATCTCCATGCAGAGTTGCGCCTCCCGGTACGAAGGACCGCCAGGGACCGTGGTGGCGACGCCCGGCGCGATTTCCGGATCGAGGAAATCGACATCGAAGCTCAGGTGCAGGTGAGTGTTGCGATCCAGGCCCGCGAGCGCGGATTTCATCGTTGCGCGCATGCCCGATTCGTCGATATAGCGCATGTCGAACACTTCGAATCCGAGTTGATGCACGAAACGCTTCTCATCCGCATCGACGCTTCGAATTCCAATCTGGCGGATTTCGGCAGGCAGCATGGCTGGCACCTTGCCACCGATCTTCACGAGCTCGTCGGGTCCGAAGCCACAGAGCATGGCGACCGGCATGCCGTGAATATTGCCGCTCGGTGTGAGCCGGTTGGTATTGCAATCCGCGTGCGCGTCGAACCACAGCACAAGCAGCCGCCGGCCGAGCTCGCGGCAATGGCGGGCCGCCGCGCTGATCGAGCCGATCGCCAGGGAATGATCGCCGCCGAGAACGACAGGCAGCCGCGCTGCCGCGAGCTCCGCGTAACAAGCATCGTGCACCGCGCGATTCCAAGCGACGACCTGGGGCAGATGGCGATAGCCATCGACCGGCGGCCGACCGGGGTTACCGGGGCCCTGCAGATTGCCCCGGTCGGCAACCCCGACGCCCTGCGATTCCAGCATCTCCTGGAGCTGCGCCACTCGTAGCGCTTCCGGACCCATTGACGCTCCGCGCGTGCTGGCGCCGATATCCGTGGGTGCGCCGATGATCGAGACCATTTTCATTTTCTGGCAACGCAATTCAGGTGATCGGGACGATGCGATTATGCCTGCAGTTGCCGCTCGCGTTCGGGTCGGCGATTCGCTAGTCCTGGCGGCAGTTTGCTTGCGGAAGCTCGTGTTCCAGCGCCAGCCCGACAGCTGTCCCCTGCCTGAATCCCTTCCAGTAAGTGTGGCCGGCCGAAGGGCTGCCGTCCTCCCCGACCGCGTGCACCCCGTCCCTGCCATTCGGAACCAGGTCGAGGTACGCCTGCTTGTCGCGCTGGCCTTTCAGATAGTAGCCGAAGAACGCGGTCGCGAAATGATCCAGGATGTTGTTCATCTGCACCGTGTCCCACACCGGGTCCGCATAGTGCAGGAACGCCGGCACCGGCTCCCCGTTGCTGCCGTAGACTTCGGCGGGCGCCGGAATCGGCGCCCCCGCATTGTGGCCGGCGTTGATGAAGGTCAGCAGATAGCGATCCGCATTCGCGGATTCGGAGTAGATGGCGCGTGTCCCCTGCTCGTAACCCGACACATCGTCGACGCTCCCAGATACGAAGAGCACCGGCGTCCGGATCCCCGCCAGTCCATCGGCATCCCAGAAGCCACGCGCCATCCCCCAGGGTGCGATGGCGATCGCGGCCTTGATGCGCGACTCGCGGCTTTTCAAGTATTCCGGATTGGTCGCGCCGCGCTCGTGCAACATCCGGTTGGGCGGCGCGAGTTCATGCGTCTCGATCGAGGCGCTGAAACCGCCGCCGATCACGTTGACGACACCGTAGCCGCCCATTGAATAGCCGACAACACCGGTGCGCGTCGCATCGACGAGCCCGGACAGGAATGATCCGGAGCCCGCCTCGCCGAGGCGCGCGATCTCGTTCAGCACGAACAACTGGTCGAATGGCCGGTTGTAGAGCGTGCTCGCAAATGCCTGCTGGTCGTCATAGGTGCTGTCCGGGTGGTCGATCGACACGACGACGAATCCCCTGCTCGCCATGTTCTCGCCGAGGTGACTGAGCAGGAAGCGGTTGCCTGGCCAGCCGTGCGAAATGATGACGAGCGGGAATGCGCCTTCCGTCGCGAGCGGTGCGGCACCGCGTACTGCCTGGCCGTGAAGCGTGACCGTGATCTTCGGGTCGCGCGTGATTGTGCGGTATTCGCCGCCGCGCGGCTGGCCGGGCGCGAGCAGCGCCGGGTACCAGATCTCGAGCGTGAACCGGCGGTCGTAGCGGGCGGTGGGCCCATCCTCCCCCGTGTTGAGGATGTCCGGGCGATCGCGATCGGTCGCCTGAATGGTGCGGACGCCAATCGCGTAGGGTCCATATCGCGCAAGTTCCGGCGCCAGTGGCGTCACCGTGTCGATGCGGTTCTGCTGCGCAAGACTCGCCGCCCCGGCAAAGAGACACGACACGAGACACACGATCACCCGGTGAAACATCCTGACCACCGTCCCGCAAGCGCCTGTTACGACCCGCTGATCACCCGCTCGATCTCCAGTTCGACGCTGCCGGCAATCTTCCGGCTCTCGTCCACGAGGCGCTCGATCTCATCGCCCGTGCGCCTGACGTAGCCGGCATCTTTGATCGACTTCAGGTTGATGCGCGCGTTGTAGGCCGCGCCCTTGACGCCAGCGAGAGACACCAGCGCACCGACGCCGGCATCGGTGATCATGGCATTGTTCCCGACGCGCACCGCCGCGAGGCAGAGTGCGAGTGCCGCCCGGCAATGGCGCGCGGTCTCCAGCGGGACATCGGTCGCCTGCTTGTAGCCGGACTGCAGGGCGGCGCTGCGCGCGGCCTTCTGTTCGGGGGTGTCCGTTGGCATGCGCAGCGCCTCCATCACGCCATTGAAGGCCTGCGTGTCCTCGTCGACCGCAGCGAGCAGCAGGTCCTTGATGCCCTGCGCGCGGACCGCGAGCCCGTCCAGCTCCTCGTAACGGCCGGCAAACTCCGCCTTGACGGCCGTCAGATTCGCGACCATCGCGGCGAGCGCCGCCCCGATCGAGCCCGCGAGCGCTGCGATCGAGCCGCCGCCCGGTGCCGGCGTGTCGCGCGAGACCTCGTCGACGAACTCGCGGACCGTCTTCCGCACCAGTTCGCCGCCCGGGCCCGGCAGGCCCAGCACCTTTTTTTCCGTCTCGAATGGCGCCACGTCACGCAGACCCATGGCCTGCACCGCGGTCTCGATCACGTCGCCGACCGGCATCCCGGTGGACTTGCGCATGCGGCGCAGGTAGTAACGGCCCGACTCCAGCATCGCGTCGAATGGCACGACGCCGACGATTTCCGAACCGGTCACCGCAATCCCGCGCTGCGTGGCTTCCTCGCGCGCGGCTTCCAGCACCGCATGCGCCGGCGCTGCCTTGAAATCCGTCAGATTGATCGAGATCTGCGCGCGACCGTATTTCTCGACGACCCAGCCGACCGCCTTGACATGCGCGAGACGCCCGTCGGCATAGACCGGTTTGCCCTCGACCTCCCCCGCCGGGTAACCGAGCGCGGCGTAGCGCGCCGCGAGATCCTTGCCGTGCGCGTCGTGGTAATGCGCGGCGAGCGCCTCCCACGATTTCGCGACATGATCGCAGGCGCCGCAGGGAAAGCGGTTTTTCGCGAACAGGACCGGTTCGCCCTTGTAGTAGAAGGGCGCGATGTCTCCGCTGCGCTTGTGGCGGCCGCGCTCGCGCAGACTGTAGGCGATGTCGTCAGCGTAGCGCTTGTCGGTCGTCGCGAGGTTGACGTTGTAGGCGATCAGGAACTCGCGTGCGCCGATGACGTAGGCGCCGGTGCGCGGATTATGCCGTGCCGGGCCGAAATCCGGTTTCCACGCCGGGTCCGCCAGCTTCCGCTCCAGACCCTCGTATTCGCCGGCACGCACCGCCGCGAGGTTGCTGCGATCGGGGCGGGGTGCAGCCCGCTCATACAGGAAGACCGGAATGCCAAGTTCGCCGATGCGGCGGCCGCATTCCCTTGCGAGCGCGACACAGTCGTCCATCGTGACGCCTGCGACCGGAACGAAGGGGCAGACGTCCATTGCGCCCATGCGCGCGTGGCTGCCGCGGTGTTTCGACATGTCGATGGTTTCGGCCGCGCGCCTGCCGGCCCGGAATGCGGCCTCGACGACCGGCTCCGGCGCGCCGACGAAGGTGATCACCGTGCGGTTCGTGTCCTCACCCGGATCGACGTCAAGCAACGTCACGCCGCGCACCGCCTCGATCTCAGCCTGGATGGCGCGGATCACAGCGGCATCACGCCCTTCGGAGAAATTGGGAACGCATTCCACGAGCTTGTTCATGTCCGGCTCCGCACCGCGAATGTCGTCATGATACTGAAACGCAATCACGCTGCACGGGCGGTGGCTCCGCGGCGCCTGATCCATTCCGCCAGCAGGACCAGCAGCAGCGTGGCCACCATCATCAGCACGGCGAGCGCAATCATGACCGGCAGCCTGCTGGCGAAGCGCAGCTGGCTGAAAAGATAGACCGGAAACGTCGCATCGTTGCCGGCCAGGAACAGCGCCAGCGCAAATTCATCGAGCGACACGGTAAACGCGACCAGCCATGCGGAAACGATCGCCGGCGCGATCAGCGGCAGCACGATTCGCGCGAGCACCTTGGGGTAGCGGGCGCCGAGATCCATCGCCGCGTCCTCCAGATCGCGGTCGAAGCCGGCCAGGCGCGCCGTCACGATCAATACGACGAATGGCAGGGCGACCACGGTATGGCCGATGCCGACCGTCCACAGCGAGCGGTCGATGCCGATGGCGAGGAACAGCACGAGGAGCGCAACGGCCAGCACGACGATCGGCACGACCAGCGGCAGCAACGCGATCGCAAAAAGCGCGGATTCGCCGCGGAATCGAAAGCGCGTCAGCAATATCGCGACGGCCGTGCCGAGCAGCGTGGCCGCGGATCCGCTGCCCACCGCGACAATGATGCTGTTGCGCGCCGCGCGCAGGACCTCCGGGGAATCGAACAGCTTGCGGTACCAGTCCAGGGTCAGGTCCTGGACCGGAAATGAAAGGCTGGTTCCGGCGTTGAAGGAAAACAGCAGCAGCACGGCCAGCGGCAGGTAAAGCAGGATGGCGAGCCCGGCGAAATACGCCCCGAGGAAACCCGGCCGCGGCGGATGGGCGATTGCCCGCGACGCGATCATCCGAGCAGCCGGCGGACATTGACGACGCGCGCGGCGATCGCGACCAGCACCAGGGTGATCGCGAGCATCACGATGGACAGCGCTGCTCCGCGCGGCCAGTTAGCTGCCTTGGTGAAGAAGTCCTGGATGATATTGCCGAACATGCTGCCGCTGCTGCCGCCGATCAGGAGCGGCGTCACGTACTCGCCGACGGTCGGAATGAATACCATGAAGAACGACGCCAGCACGCCGGTCAGGCTGAGGGGAAATGTCACGGCCCGGAAGCCCGCCCACGGCCGCGCGCCGAGATCAGCCGCCGACTCGAGCAGTTCGTGATCGATCCGTTGCAGTGCCGCATAGATCGGCAGGGCTGCAAATGGAACCCAGACGTAGATGAGCGTGATGACGACGGCGTTGCGGCTGTAAAGCAGCCCGCCGAGCGGCTCACTGATGACATTGAGGTAGCTGAGCAGCGAGTTGATCACACCCTCAGACCCCAGCAGGAACTTCCAGCTCATCACGCGCAGCAGAAAGCTGGTCCAGAACGGAATCATCAGGATCACGAGGCAGATGCCGGCGGCCCGACCCGCGCGAAACACCAGGAAGTAGGCGATCGGGTAGGCCAGGGTCACCGCCGCCGCCGCGACGGCCAGTGCCATGCCGATCGAGATCGCGAGCAGCCGCCAGTAGCTGCCGACGGCAAATATGGCCTCGTATTGCGTGAGCCCGGGTCGCCAGGGGCCCAGCAGTTCACCCTGCATGTCCGCGCGGAAGCTGAGCGCGAACATCAGGACCAGCGGGACGAGGAAGAAGAGCCCGACCCAGGCTACTGGCGGGAGGTAGAGGGCCCAGAATGTGGCGCGTCGGGGGTGCACGCCCGCTAGTTCACGGCGCCGCTTTCACCTCGGTCCACATTGCCGTCCAGTCGTCGCGCTGCCTGGCGGTCAGATTGGGCGTGAAATTTGTACGCTGGAGCACGGTCGGGTCATCGATGGAGAAGGCCTGCTTGAGCGCCGGGTCGGTGATGCCCTGCATGACCTCTTGGTTCGCGACGCCATAGTAGAACTGGTTGACCACGTTGCTTGCAGTGGCCTCGGCAAGTTTTTCATCGAGGAACCTGAGCGCGAGATCCTTGTTCGGAGTGCCCTTGCGGATGCCATAGGCGCCGACCCATGAATTGCGGCCTTCCTTGGGATCGGCATATGCCACGGGCACTCCCTGCCCGAGCAATGTGGCATAGGCGCCCTGCCACGCATAAGCCACCCAGACATCGCCATTGGCCATCGCGTCGATCAGCTCCGGCTCCCCGGCCCAGTAAAAAAGATTGAGTTTCCGCTGCTTGATCCACTCCGCCTTGATCGCCGCGAGCTGCTCCGGCGTGATGGCGGTTTCATCGTACTGATGAATATAGGAGGAAACCGTGACCATCCCCGGCCCGTCATCCCAGGTCGCGATATGCCCCTGGTACTTGGGGTCGTGCAGCGCGGTCCAGGAGTCTATCGTCCCTTTGACCTTGTCGGTCCGATACAGGATGGAGGTGAATCCCCAGTCCCAGGGCAGGAAATACTGCTTGCCATTGAATTGCCCGATGATCCTGAAGCTCTCCGGCACCTTGCTCCAGTTCTGCAGCTTGGTGACGTCGATTTCCTCCACCAGGCCCTCGTCCACGTAGAACTGCAGCCACCCCGTGTAGACGTGGAAGATATCCGCCTGGGTGCCCGCCTTCATCTTGCCGTAGATGTCGGCATCGGAAGAACCGATCTCGAAACCGACCGCGGCGTCGGGATACTTGTTCTTGAAGTCGATCCAGAAGTCCGCCGCGTCGTAGCCCGCCCAATCGAGCACGGCCAGCTTGCCGCTGGTCTGGGCGACCTCCTTGTCCTCGCTTTTCTGCGAGCACGCAGCGATCGAGAGCGCCAGCAGAACCGGAATCAGGAACAGACGGCGCAGCATCGTCAACATGGCAGACCCCCCATTACTTCTCGTTTCGGACCGCACACAATCGTACGCCCAAATTCGAGGGAGGGCGAAACCAGCCTGGATCGGGCCATTCAACTCACCCAGTCCAGAAACCTGTACCGGGCGGCGACCAGCGGGAGGAACCAGGGGCGGCCCCAGTAGAGACCGAGTGGCGCACCCGGAAATGGAATACGCGCGAACGGATCCGACCGGACTTCGTCGCTGCCCAGGGTCTCGCCAAGACGGGTGCCCAGCCGGGTCGCCAGCGCAACCCCGTGACCCGCATATCCCAGCGCGAAGTGGTGGCCGTCGAGCTGTCCCGCATGCGGCATCGTGTCGAATGCAAAATCCAGCGTGCCGCCCCAGGCATACTCGACGCGCGCATCTCCGAGTTGTGGAAAGGCCCGGAGCATGCCGCTTTGCAGTACTGCCGCGCTTTCGCGAACCGTTGCATCGGTCTCCGGCACGAAGCGCGCCCGACCGCCGAACAGCATCCTGCAATCCGGCGTCAGCCGGAAGTAGTGCAGGAAATGCCGTGAGTCATACATCATGCGTCCGCGCGGGCTCAGCTCCGATGCAAGCGCCCCCGGTAGTGGCTCGGTGACGATGATGTAGGAACCGATCGGCACGACTTTCCGCTGCAGTGAGCCCGTCACCTCTCCGGTGTAGCCGCTCGTCGCGACCACGACATCGCCTGCCTGGATCACCGCGTCTGCGACTCTCAGGCGCCAGCCCGGAGCGTGCCGTTCGATGCGTTTCACGGCTGCCGCTTCGTTGAGGCTCGCGCCCGCTGCCTGCGCCGCGTGCGCCAGACCGGCGACATACTGCGCGGGATTGATGCCGGCACTCAGCGGATCGAGCAGAGCGCCATGATATTGGTCGGATCCGATTTCCTCACGCAGACTGGCGGCCGGCACGACACAGACTTCGTGTGAAAATTCCGTCCACAGCAGTTGCGCGCTGCGCTCGAACTGGCGGTAATGCGACGGCTTGGATGCGAGCGCCAGGTGTCCGCTGCGGCTGAACTGGCAATCCATGCGCTCGACAGCTACGAGTTGCTCGACAGTGTCGATGGCCTGGATCGAGGCTTTGAAGAGCTCCCGCGCCATCGCGCGGCCATAGCGGGCGATCAGCGTGCCAACACCGAGCTTGAGCCCGGTCAGCACCATGCCGCCGTTCCGGGAGCTCGCGCCCCAGCCGATCGTGCGCGCTTCCAGCACCGCGACACTGGCACCGCGCCTGGCAAGCGCCCGCGCGGCGCAGAGGCCGGTGATCCCGCCCCCGATCACTGCGACATCGACGCGGGCCGGCAGCGATGCCGATGCCGGCACCGGCGCCACGACGGTGTCCCACCAGTAGGGCCGCTGCTTCAACTCACCACGGTAGATGATCGAGTTCAAGGAAGGATCACGCGCCGTCGAGCAGCAGATACTCGCGGAATTCCCCGCGCATGCAGTGATTGGAGCTCGAAGCAGAGCCGTAGCCGCCCGCATTCAGGAGCGCCAGCAGATCGCCCTCGGCCAGCGCAGGGAGCTCCACATCCTCCGTCAGCAGGTCTATCGCCTCGTTGATGTTGCCGGCGATGGTCACGCGCTCGAGCGGGGTGCCCGCGACCCGGGAGAGCGGAGCGACGATGAACGGCGTTCGGTAGTAAGCGGCGAGATTCTGGATGTTCATGCCCGCGTCAACGCCCACGAAGCGCGTGCCCGCCTTGTCTTCCACCGTGTTGACGCGCACCAGCAGCGCACCCGCATCCTTCATCAGGTAGTCGCCGGGCTCCACCTGGACGCGCAGGCCCCGGCGGGCAATACGTCGGGCGACACTCGCCGCCCAGCGGTCGAGGTCGACTGCGACATCGGATTCGACCAGGCGCACGCCGAGGCCACCGCCGACATTCACCGTGCGGATCCCCGGATGGGCTTCGAGCAGCTCGGCGACCCGCTCCAGCACCTGGTCGAACACGTCGAGCGCATCGCCGAGATAGCCGCTGCCGACGTGGAAATGCAGGCATTCGACGCGCAGCCTCGCCTCGCGTGCCGCCGCCATGGCTTCCTCGAAGCGATCACGGTAAATGCCGAACTTGGTCGCCTTCGCGCCCGCGTAACGCAGCTTGTCGTTGTAGCCGGCACCCAGTTCCGGGTTGAAGCGGATGCCGATGCGGCGACCGGGACAGCGGCGCCCGAGCCGCCGGATCGTACTCAGCGAGTCGCAGTTGACGTGCACGCCGGGATGGCGTTCCAGGCAATCGAGATCGCCCTCCGACACCGACGTGCCGGTGTAGGAGATCTGCGATTCATCGTATCCCAGCTGGCGCGCGTAACGGAGCTCGGCAGGCGAGCAGGCATCGATGCCGCAATGTCCCAGCGACTTGAGGTAGGTGACGAGGGGCGCGAAGCGGTTCGCCTTGATCGCATAGAAGGCGTCGTGCTCAATGCCATGCGACTCGAGCGCAGCTTGCAGACGCCTCAGGTTGTCGCGTACGCGCGCCGCCAGATAGACGAATATCGGCGTGCCTGCCGCCGCGGCAAGTGCAGCCAGGTCGCGCCCGCCGAATTGCAGGCTGCCATCTCGATAGCACAGGTCATCGCGTTCCCACCACAGCCGCCCATCTGCCATTTCAGGCCCTTCGCGCGCGCGCGCACGATCGCGCCGGGTCCGATGCTATGGACCCGCGCGACTGGCGGCAACCTGCCGTTTGGCCAGGCGGTGGCCGCGCCCGAGGCCCGGGACCGCCGCGTATCCGCGCTGGCGCTAGCGCGCCGCGACGATTGCCTGCTCGAACTGCCCTATTGTCGCGGTCGTACCGTGCACGCCGGCAATGCGATCGACCGCGAGGCCGAGTTCCTTGAGCTTCTTCGCGAAGGCCATGGTCGGCGCCTGCGGCGGTCCGAAGACCGCTGATGTGCATGCCGTCCTCGTCGCAGTGGACGTTGTTCAGGTGCAGGGCGTTGGATGATGGCGGTGCGTCAGCGAGCCCCTGTGGAAGTACGATTGGGGTCTGTCATGATCTTCCGATCTCGTCCCAGTCGGTAGTAACGACAGCGTTTCGCAAGTGCAATCAACCAGCGAGCGCCTCGCCCATCGTCGCCACATACCAGTTCAGGAACTGCCGGGTAAAAGCCTCCATCGGCGACAGCGGCCCGGGCACGAAATACCGCGAGTCGACACCGGCCTGGTTGCGCTCGATGATTTCCTTGTCCGCCAGCGTCGTGACGTCCCACAGCCACGTGAGACTGGCGCGATCGTAGTCCCCTCCTTCGACGGCAGATTCGTTGACGAGCCAGGTGATCTCGCAGTCGGTGCTGCGCAGAGCGCGCGGCGTGAAACGGTAGAGAATCACATGGTCGCAATAGGCCAGCCCGAATGTCATGGGCCCGAGCTGCAGGTCGGTTGCGCCGCCGTCATAGCCCTTGATGTCGCCGAGCAGGGGCGCGACCGGCTGGCCGTCGCGGCTGCCCGTCTGGTGGCCCCGCAGCAGCGGGTAGCGCTCGAACCCGCGCTCGGCGCCGAAGGCATCCGAATCGAGCCAGCAGCGGTGCACGGCATCCCGCGTCAGGCCGAGTTCAGGCGCCCGTTGCAGCACCTGTTCCAGCATCGCGTCGCACTCCGGCCGCGGGATGGCGCGACTGTGGCCGACCGAATATTCCGGATGCGCCGGCTGGCAGTGGTAGCACTCGCAATAGTTCTCGACGGCGAGCTTCCAGTTGCTCGCAATCTGGTAGTTCTGGCGGTGAGCCACCTTGCTGCGATCCAGCCGGTACGGGCGCAGCGGTCCCGCCATGTCGCTCTCGAAGCCTGCGAATGACTCCGGATCACCCTCGAAGTTGACGAATATCAGCCCGGCGAACACCCTGCTGTGCAGGCGCCGCAGACCGTACTGCGAGCGATCGAATCCTTCGGGCGTGCGCGCCGCCGCGCGCAGCGCGCCGTCGAGTCCGTAAGTCCAGCCGTGGTAGCGGCATACGAACCGCGATTCACGCCCCGCCGGTCGGTCGCAGACGCGCGATCCGCGGTGCCGGCAGACATTCATCATCGCATTGATCCGCCCGTCGGCGTCCCGCGCAATGATCACGGACTCGCCCGCAATCTCGAACAGGAAATAGTCGCCGCGTTCCGGAATCTGGCTCTGGTGGCCGACATACAGCCAGGATTTCAGGAATATCCGGCGGATTTCCTGCTCGTACAGCTCCGGATCCCGGTACACGCCGCCGGGCAGCGCAAAACCGTCCTGGTACCGGCCTCTCATCTGGACCCCAGCCGGCGTTTGCCGGTGACCAGCGCCGCCAGCCGGCCGCGCAGCCGGCCCAGGCGCTGCAGCGCCAAGGCGACGATCGCACCGAACGCCGGCGCGAAAGTTGCGCTGACGACGGCGATGCGCAGCCTCAGCAGGGCGGAGCCCAGCACTTCCGGCGGCAGACTGCCGCCATTGAACTCGGCCTCCACTTCCCGCGGGATCAGCTCCTCGCGGGCGAATTTCTCCGCGCCTGCGCGCCAGGCCAGTGCTTGCTCATCGAGTGCGATTCGCATATCCGGCTAGCTCCGGTCGCTTGCGACAGCTTGCCGGAAGTGATGCGGAAACGCATCTGCCAGGTAAGACAACGCAATCCGGCGTGCCAGATCGCGACTCATCGACTCCGGTCGCACCAGCAGGTCGAGCCAGAGGCCGTCCGTCAGCGCCGACAGGCCATCGGCCACCAGCGCCGGATCGACATTCGGATAGTCACCCTGCTCGCAGAGTCTTGCGCACATCACGCGCACCATGTCGTCATAGGACTTGTCGCGCTCCGCGCAGATCCGCCGGTAAGTGGGACGGAATTTCCGCTCGCCCCAGAATGCGAACCAGACCGCGAGCTTGTCCCGAGCGCAGATATTGCGCCGGAAGTCGAGATCGACCATTGCCTGCAGGCCGGCTACCGGCGACACCTCTGCCGCCGCAGCCGCTTCCTGGCAGACACTGCGGTATTCGTCGGCCAGGTAACGCAGGGTATCGGTCAGGAGCCCGCCCTTGCTGCGAAAGTGCAGATTGATGATGCCCTGGCTCAGGCCCGCCTCGCGCGCGACCGTTGCGATCGTGGTGTCGGCGAGGCCGTGCCGGGCGACGGAGCGGATGGTGGCCTCGATCAACTGCTCCCGGCGCTCCGCCGGTGGCGCCGTGCGGCGCCGCCGCCGGGCCGGGCGCGAGCGTTTGGTACTCAGATACAACCCCATTTAAATCAGGGAGTTACATGAATTCCGGCCGATGCCAGCGCACCATCTTAGCGCGTTCCGGCGGCAATTCAATGAATGAATGATTATTCAATGGAATGGACGCCGCGACCCGTTTGTGGGAGCCTGTGCACCCGCATTCGAGGCGGGCGCGGCAGGAGGCCCACGGCCATGACACACAGCCTCAGAAATTCCATGGAGCGCGAGTATGCGGTCGCCGAACGCATCGCGCGCATTGTGCCGGCGGCGGAGCTCGTGCCTTACAGCGCCGGCGGTCCGGGCATCCATCGATGAGCGGACTGTTCTTCGACGAGCGGCCGCCCCGCAACTATCGCGACTGGGCCAGCAGCGATTACACTTTCTACGAAGCGCTGGCGCCCGAGCTGCACGATCTGGGCGTGCTCTGCGAACCGGATTCGCGCGAGCCCTGGTTCGTCTGCGAGGCGCACGACGAGCGCTGCCTCGCGGAAACGCTGCAGCGCTTCGAGACCGCGGTGGACCGCGTCGTGGAGCAGGCACGCAGCCCGGGACCCGCGCATCGCGCAGGATAGGTGGACACCGATCGTGACCAGTTACGATGCCATCGTCGTCGGCGCGGGGCACAATGGCCTCACGAATGCCGCCTACCTGGCGCGTTCCGGCCTGAAAGTCCTGGTGCTCGAGGGCAATCCCTGGATCGGCGGCGCCGCCGTCAGCCGCGAGATCGAGAAGGGCTGGATGTACTCAAACTGCTCGTATGTCTGCAGCCTGCTGCGGCCGGAGCTGTTCCGCGATCTCGAACTGGCGCGCCATGGACTGCAGGTTGTGCCATACGGCGGCGGCGTGACGATCACCGGCAGCGGGGACATCCTCGGCAACTACACCAACAAGGAAGTCCAGCGCCGCGAATTCGCGCGCCACAATGCCCGCGACGCCGACGCCTATCAGCGTTACTCGACCGACGTGATGCGCCAGTGCAAGTTCATCCGACCGCTGCTGCTGCGCACGCCGCCTGATCCCACCTCGTTCCGGCCGCGCGACATCCGCGAGATGCTGTTCCTCGGCCGGGAATTCATGAAGTTCGGCGAGCAGTTCATCTACGACACGCTGCGCTTCTACACCATGAGCATCGCCGATTTCCTCGGCGAATATTTCGAGTCGGATCGCATCAAGGCCCACCTCTCGGGCAGCGGCATTATCGGCTCGGCGATGGGCGTTTATTCCCCGGGCACCGCATACGTGCTGCTGCACCATTACATGGGCGACGTGGACGGCTCGATCGGCGCCTGGGGATTTGCCCGCGGCGGCATGGGCGCTGTGTCGAATGCGATCGCGAACTCATTCAGGTCATTTGGCGGCGAGATCATCACGGACGCACCGGTCGAGCGCGTCATCGTCTGCAATGGCAGGGTGGCCGGTGTCGCGACGGCGAATGGAAACCAGTACCAGGCGAAGATCGTGGTCTCGAATCTCGACCCGCGGCGCACGTTCACCAGGCTGTTCGACGAGAAAGACCTCGATCCGGAATTCCTCGGCCGCGCCCGCAATTTCAAGATCCGCGGCTCGTCGGGCAAGCTGAATATCGCGCTCGACGGGCTGCCGGTATTTCCGGCGCTCGGCGACGACAACCCGCTGCGCTTCGGCGACATCCACTTCCTCGACTCGCTGGAGAAGATGGAGCGTGCCTACGACGACTGGAAGAACGGCACCTGGTCGAAGGAGCCCTATCTCGACCTGCTGATCCCTTCGATGACCGATCCGACGATGGCGCCCGTGGGCAAGCATTTCATGTCGGTGTTCGTCCAGTACGTGCCGCCGAAGATCCACGGCCGCGACTGGAGCGACCAGGACCGCGACGGCTTCCGCGACACCGTGCTCGACATGATCGGGCGCTACAGCCCGAATTTCCGCTCGCTGGTCCGCCATGTCGAGGTTCGCACGCCGCGCGAACTCGAGAACGAAGTCGGCCTGACCGAGGGCAACATCTTCCAGGGCGAACTGACGATGGACCAGTTGCTGTTCAATCGTCCATTTCCCGGCTACGCGCAGTATCGCGGCCCGGTCAAGGGTTTCTACATGTGCGGCTCGGGCACGCATCCTGGCGGCGGCGTCATGGCGGCGCCGGGCGCCAATGCCGCGCGCGAAATCCTGCTTGACCTGCGCCGGCCAGATCTCGTGCCCGAGGGCTGGCAGGATGACTGAGCGCGTCATCGTCATCGGCGCCGGGCACAATGGCCTCGCCTGCGCCGCGTATCTTGCGAAGGCCGGGCGCGAGGTCCTGGTGCTCGAGGCCGCCGACCGGGTCGGCGGTGCGGCGATCACGCGGGAATTCGCGCCGGGATACCGCGTATCAGGCTGCGCGCATATCTGTTATCAGCTGGATCCCGGCATCGTGCAGGAGCTCGGTCTGGCCTCACTTGGACTGAAGACGGCGCAGGCAAATCTGCGCACCGTCGCGCTCGCCGCCGAGGGCGATCACCTGGTGCTGCATGCGGGCGAGCTCGAGGCCGGCGCGCTGCCGGACCGGGACCGGGCGGCGCTCCGTGAATACCACTCCCGCATGCTGCGATTTGCGCGCGTGCTCGGAAAGCAGCACAACCGGCGCCCGCCGCGGATCGGCGGCGGTGGCAGGTCGGAGCTCATCGGCGCCGCGATGCTAGGGCTCGACATCCGCCGCCTGGGCCGCGCCTCGATGCGCGAATTCCTGCGGATCGCCGGCATCAATATCTTCGACGTGCTGGAGGAGACTTTCGACACGCCGCTGCTGAAAGGCGCTCTTGCCTTCGACGCCGTGCTCGGCGCGAATCTCGGGCCACGCTCGAATAATTCGGTCCTGACGCTGCTGCATCGCCTGAGTGGCCAGGCGACCGGAGTGACTGGTGGCCTGTCGCTGCCGGAGGGCGGCATGGGCGCAGTCAGCGAGGCGCTCGCCGCCGCGGCCCGCGCGGGCGGCGCGATGATCCGGACCGGCAGCGCGGTCGCAAGGATCACGCTGGAAGCCGGCCGGATTTCCGGCGTCGAGCTCAAGAGCGGCGAGAAGCTCGCCGCCGGCATTGTGATCTCGAATGCCGATCCCGCGCATACGCTGTTGCGATTGCTGGGCGCCCGCAATCTCGAAACCGGATTCGTACACCGGATCAGGCATTTCCGCAGCAAGGGCATGGCCGCCAAGCTGCACCTGGCGCTGGACGGGTTGCCGAGCTTTGCGCGCCTGTCGGCCGAGCGCGCTGGCGCGCGCCTTGTGATCGCTCCCGATCCCGGTTATATCGAGCGCGCATTCGATCACGCGAAGTATGGCGAGTGCTCGCCGCATCCGGCGCTCGAGATCACCATCCCGAGCATCCATGACCGGAGCCTGGCGCCGCCGGGCCAGCATGTCTTGTCGGCGATCGTCCAGTACGCGCCATTCGATCCGCGCGCGAGCAGCGACAGCGCGCGTGCCGGGTTGCTCGACCGGACGCTCGGCCTGCTCGAACGCTACGCCCCGGGGCTGCGCCGCCAGGTCGTCGCATCGGAGCTGCTGCTGCCGGCCGACATCGAGCGGGAATTCCGGATTACCGGCGGCCACTGGCACCACGGCGAGCTGGCGCTCGACCAGCTGCTGATGCTGCGGCCGGTGCCGGGCGCGGCGCAGTACGCGATGCCGGTGCATGGACTTTATCTGTGCGGCGCCGGTTGCCATCCCGGCGGCGGCGTCATGGGATCCGCCGGCAGGAATTCGGCGCGGGCGGTGCTTGCCGGGGAGCGTGCAGCATGAGGCACAAGGAGCATTTCAGGACTGCGGTCTACCCGACCCCGTTCCATCCGCGCACCTCGCAACTCAACACGCTGAACCAGTGGCACAAGTGGAAGGACTACACGACGGCCGACGCGTTCTTCGACGCGGCCCTCGAGTATGCGGCGATACGCAATGCCTGCGCCGTGTTCGACCTGTCGCCGATGACCAAGCACCGGATCACGGGTCCCGATGCGCTGCCATTCCTGAACCGGCTGATCACCCGCGATGTCGCGAAGATCAAGGCGGGCCGGGTCGGTTACTGCGTCTGGTGCGACGACAACGGCCGGGTCATCGATGACGGCACCGTGTTTCACCTGCAGCAGGGCGACTACCGCCTGTGCTCGCAGGAGCGGCAACTCGACTGGCTGGCACGGTCAGTGTACGGCTTCGACGTCTCGATCGTCGAGGACACACACGATGTCGCCGCCCTCGCGCTGCAGGGACCGACCAGCTGCGCCGTGCTGAAAGCGATCGGCTGCCGTGGTGTCGAGCGCCTCACCCCATTCGGCATCGCCTATTTTCCGTTCGCGGGCACCGATCTGATGGTCTCGCGGACCGGATTCACCGGCGATCTCGGCTACGAACTGTGGATCGAGCCGGCGCGCGCGCTTGAACTCTGGGATGCCCTGTTTGAGAAGGGCGCGAATCACGGCATCCGGCCGATGGGCACCCACGCGCTCGAGGTGGCGCGCATCGAGGCCGGCTTCATCCAGGCGCAGGTCGATTTCCTGCCGGCCGACCAGGCCATCATGCAGGACCGCTCGCGCTCGCCATTCGAGCTCGACCTCGGGCGGCTGGTCGATTTCAACAAGCCCAATTTCAACGGCCGCCGTGCGCTGCTCGAGGAGCAGAAGCGCGGTTCGCGTTATCGCCTGGTGCGGCTCGACGTCGAGGGCAACAAGCCGGCGCGCTCCGCGTACATCTATGACTCAAAGCGCAATGTGGTCGGCACCGTGACCTCGGCGGAATGGTCGCCGTCCGCAAAGGCGAATATCGCGCTCGCCTCGATGCACATGCCCTGGGGACTGCCCGGCGACGAGTTGTGGGCCGAAATCTACTATCAGCGCGAGCTTAAATGGTCGCGGGTGATGTCGCGCTGCCGCGTGGTCGAGGGCGCTTTCTTCGATCCGCCGCGCCGCCGCGCGACGCCCGCCGCGGATTTCTGAGCGCCGCCGGGACGCGGAGACCGCATGCCGCATCGGCTGGATTCACTGCTGCGCCCCCGCTCCATCGCCGTGCTAGGCGCGACCGAACGCAGCGGCGCGGTCGCGCGCACCACCGTCGAAAATCTGCTGAAGGGCGGCTATGAAGGCCGGCTGCATGCCGTGAATCCCCGTTATCAGGCGGTCTGCGGCGTGCCCTGTTATCCGTCGCTCGCGGCGCTGCCGCAGCCGGTCGAGCACGTGATCTTTGCGGTCAGCGATGCGCGCGTCGAGGCCGCGCTCGATGAAGTCATCGCCCACGGTGCGCGCGCCGCGACCATCATGTCGTCGCTCGTGCTCGCCGACGATCGCGAACCGCCGCTGCGCGATCGCGTGCTGGCGAAGATCCGTTCCTCCGGGCTGCTGGTCTGCGGCGCCAATGGCATGGGCTTCTACAACTTCAGCGACGGCATCTGGGGCTGCGGCTTCCCGACCCGCATGCATGCCCGCGGCGGCAATGTCGCCTACATCAGTCACTCCGGCTCCGGCATGTGCGGCATCGTCGACAGCGAGGAGCGCATCGACTTCAATCTGGTCGTGTCCACCGGGCAGGAACTCGTCGTTTCGATGGACGAATATCTCGATTTCGCGCTCGAGCAGCCGGGCACAAGGGTCGTCGGCCTGTTCATGGAGACCGCGCGCAATCCTGCGGGACTGGTGCGTGCATTCGAGAAGGCGCGCGAGCGCCGGGTCCCGATCGTTGCGCTGAAGGTCGGCAGGACCGAACTGGCGGCGAAGCTCACGGTCTCGCATTCGGGCGCCATCGCCGGGGAAGACGCCGTCTACCAGGCGGTATTCGAACGTCATGGCGTGCAGCGCGTCCATGACATGGACGAGCTCGCGACCACGCTGATCATGTTTGCGCAGCCGCACCGGGTCGGCGCCGGCGGCCTGGTCACGATTCACGATTCGGGCGGAGAGCGGCAGTTGCTGATCGATCTCGCCCATGAGGCGCGCGTTCCGCTCGCGCAGCTCTCAGGCGCGACGACGGCGAGACTCGCCGAATTGCTGGATCCCGGCCTGCCGGCGATCAATCCGCTCGATGCCTGGAGCACCGGCGGGCCGGAGTTCCATCTCGGGATGCAGAAATGCTTTGCCGCCCTGATGCGCGATCCACAGGCCGCTCTCGGCGCCGTGATCCATGATCGGGTCGCGGGTGGCGGCATCCACCCGGGCTATGTCGAGTACCTGCGCGCCGGTCATCAGGCATCGGGCAAGCCCGCATTTCTGGTTGCCAACCGCCAGGGCACCGGTTCGGATCCACAGGTGGTATCGGCGACGCGTGAGGGCTTTCCGGTCATCGACGGCGTGCCGACCTTTCTGCGCGGCACGCGCCACCTGCTCGATTACCGCGATTTCCTTGCGTGCGAGCGCAAGGCGCAGCCGCAAGCGCCGGACAAGGCACTTGCAAAGTGGCGCAAGCGGCTCGCAGAAGGCGAAAAGCCAGGCGAATACGAGGCGATGAATCTGCTGCGGGATTTCGGCCTGCCGGCGAATCCGGGACGAATCGCTGCCAATGAGGACGATTTGCGCGCCGCCGCGCGCGAGTTCGGATTTCCACTGGCGCTGAAGACTGCGCTACCGGGAATCGAGCACAAATCCGATCGGGACGGCGTGCATCTCGGCATCGGCGACGAGGCGAGCCTGCTCGGCGCCTACCGGGACCTGGCATCCCGGATCGATGCGCGCGTGCTGGTGGCGCCGATGGTCACCGCGCCCGGCGTCGAGATGTTGCTCGGCATGATCCACGACCAGCAGTTCGGGCCGATCGTGCTGCTCGGTTTCGGCGGGCTGCATGTCGAGGCGCTGGCAGACGTGGTTTACGCGCTACCGCCCTTCGATGCTGCCGAGGCGGAGCGGCTGCTGGATCGTCTCAGTCTCGCGGCGCTCCTCCGCAGCCGGCGCCACCGCCGCCCGCTTGCCATCGATGATTTCTGCAGGACCGCGGCGCGATTCTCGGCGATGGTCGCCGGTCTCGGCGACCTGCTCGGCGAGTTCGACCTGAATCCCGTGATCCTGCATGCGGAAGGCTGCATCATTGTCGATGCGCTCCTGCTCCCATCCAGACAGAGGACAAGCTGATGAGTCTCCAGACAGTTGCCGCGCATGACCGCAGTCACTGGCAGGCGGTGGCGAATGCCGCACGCTCGCGGATCGAGACCCGCCTCTTCATCGACGGCAAGTACGTCGATGCCGCGAAAGGCGGCCGCTTCACGACCGTGAATCCGGCCAATGGCGAAGCACTCGCTGAAATGTCGGCCGGGACTGCCGAGGACATCGACCGGGCAGTCGCGGCCGCGCGGCGCGCATTCAGATCCGGTGTCTGGTCGAAGATGGCGCCGCGGCAGCGCATGGAAGTCATGCACCGCTTCGCCGCTCTCATCGACCGGCATTCCGAATCGCTGGCGGTGCTGGAGACGCTCGATATGGGCAAGCCGATCGCCGATGTCGTCGGGGGCGACCTTCCCGCCGTGGTCGAGACCATCCGCTTCATGGCCGAGTGCATCGACAAGGTGGACGGCGCGGTCACGAGTACTGAGTCCAGTGTCATGCACCTGGTGCTGCGTGAGCCATTCGGGGTCGTCGGCGCGATTTCGCCCTGGAACTATCCATTGTTGATGGCCACCTGGAAAATCGCCCCGGCGCTCGCGGCCGGCAACACGGTGGTGCTGAAACCCGCCGAACAGGCGCCGATGAGCTGCCTGCGGCTCGCGGAGCTGTTCGTCGAGGCCGGCGGGCCGGCCGGCGTTTTCAATGTCGTCAACGGGCTGGGGGAGGAAGCGGGGCGCGCGCTCGCGCTGCACGAGGATGTGCGCAAGATCACCTTCACGGGCTCGACCGCGGTCGGCAAGCTGATTCTGCAGTACGCCGGCCAGTCGAACATGAAGCAGGTCGCCCTCGAATGCGGCGGCAAGACACCGCAGGTATTCACGGCCGACATCGCCGATCTCGATCGCGCGGTGACCGCCGCCTACCGTGGCATCTATTCGAACATGGGCGAGGTCTGCAATGCCGGCTCGCGGCTGCTGGTCGACCGTTCGATCAGGGACCGATTCGTCGAGCGCTTCATCGCGCTCGGCCGGGACGCCTACCAGCCGGGCGACCCGCTCGACCCGGCGACCAATATGGGACCGCTGGTTACGCGCGACGACCAGAAGCGCGTGCTCGGCCTGATCGAGATGGGCCGCAAGGAAGGCGCCAGGCTGGAATTCGGCGGCGACGCGCCGGCAAATCTCAGGGAGGGCGCCTACGTCTACCCCACCCTTTTTACCGGCGTGAAGAACGACATGTCGATCGCGCGCCAGGAGATTTTCGGTCCGGTCGCCTCAGTGATCGAATTCGACGGTCTCGACGAGGCTATCGCGATCGCCAACGACACGATCTATGGCCTCGCCGCGGGCGTGTGGACGCGGGACCTCGACACCGCCTTCAAGCTGGTGCGCGGCATCGAGGCCGGGATCATCTGGATCAATTCCTTCGACGAGGGCGACATGACGCAACCCTTTGGCGGCTACAAGCAGTCGGGCAATGCACGCGACAAGTGCCTCGACAGTTTCAGGAGCTATACGCAGACGAAGTCGGCGTGGTTTCGCCTGTCATGAGAAACGAGCTGATCCGCTACGAGCGCCATGGCTCGCTGGCCGTGCTGACGCTCAACCGCCCGGACAAGCTGAATGCGGTCAATCGCGCGATGATCGCCGAACTCGGTCAGGCCCTGGACAGCGCCGAGATGGACGACTCAGTGCGCGCGATCGTTCTGGCCGATGCCGGCCGCGCATTTTCCGCGGGTTTCGATCTCGACATGGAAGTCGCCGGTGAAGCTACGCCCGACCCGGAGGCAGTACGGCGCGCCATCCAGAATGACTTCCGGATCACCATGCGCTTCTGGGATTGCCCCAAGGTCACGGTTGCCGCGGTGCATGGCTACTGTCTCGGCAGCGCCATGGAGCTTGCGCTTGCCTGCGACCTGACGATCGCCAGCGACAGCTGCCTGTTCGGGGAGCCCGAAGTCCGGTTCGGCAGCGGCATCGTGACGATGCTCCTGCCTTGGCTGACGGGACCGAAACACGCCAAGTACCTGCTGCTCTCCGGCGACGACCGCGTCACGGCGGCCGAAGTGCTGGCCATGGGACTCATCAATCGCATCGTGCCGGCGGACCGATTGCTGGACGAGGCATTCAATATCGCCAATCGCATTGCCGCCAACGATCAGCAGGCGGTCAGGTGGACCAAGCAGGCCATCAATCGCAGTTACGATGCGGCAGGCATGCGCGAGGCCCTTGCGCAGGCACTCGAACTCGATGTCGCCATCGAGACCTCCGAGACTGTCGAGTCCCGCGAGTTCAACGCCATATTGAAGCGGGATGGGGCCAAGGCCGCGGTCGCCTGGCGGAATGCGCGCGCCAATCAACAGCCAGCGGGGAAGACTTCATGAGCAAGGGCAGCAAGCGCGGCGCGGGAGAATTGCAGAAATTTCTCGAGCTGCATCCGGACACGCGCCTCCTCGAGCTGCTGCAGCCGGACATGCTGGGCATCCTGCGCGGCAAGCGCGTAGTGCGCGACGAATTCGAGAAACCATTCGCCGCTGGCGTCAATTTCTGCGGCGCCACGGTGCTCCTCGACGCCAAGGGCCAGACTTTCGGGCGCATCGACAATGGCGGGCGTGACGGCGATCCCGACTCGATTTCGACCGCCGTGCCCGGCTCGCTGGCGCCGGTGCCCTGGGCAGAGGTGCCGACCGCGCAAGTGCTGCTCGCGATGGCGACCGCGACCGGCGAGCCATTCTTCGCCGATCCGCGCCAGGTGCTCAGAAACGCCGCGAAGCCCTTGCAGGATCTGGGACTGACCGCGGTCGCCGCGACCGAACTCGAGTTCTACCTGCTCGAGCCCGACGGCGAGCGCCCGCGGCCCAAGGTCGGGCGCCTCCCCGGCACCCGCCAGGCACAGGACGGGCCGCAGTACGGCAGCATGGAGGACGTCGAGGACGTGGACCCGTTCCTCGCCGAGCTCTACGCCGTCTGCGCTGCCCAGAATATTCCCGCCGGCGCGACGCTGAAGGAATTCTCGCCCGGCCAGTTCGAGGTCAACCTGCATCATGTCGCGAATGCCGAGCTCGCCTGCGATCACGCCGTGCTGCTGAAGCGCGCGGTGAAAGCCATCGCCAGACGGCACCGCCTCGGGGCGAGCTTCATGGCGAAGCCGTTCGCCGATTCAGCCGGTTGCAGCCTGCACGTGCACATCAGCCTGGTCGATGCCAAGGGCCGCAATGTGTTCGCAGGCGCGAGCGCGAAAAAACCGGTCTCGGACACGCTGCGACACGCCATCGGCGGGCTCGCGGCCGCAATGCCCGAGTCCATGGCGATCTTCGCGCCGACCGCCAACTCCTACCGACGATTCCGGCCCGGGCTGTTCGTGCCGCTCGCCCCCAACTGGGGCATCAATCATCGCGGGGTTGCGCTCCGCATTCCGCTGTCCGCGCCGGAGGACACGCGGGTCGAACACCGGCCGGGCGGAGCGGACGGCAACCCGTATCTGGTGATGGCCGCGATCCTCGCCGGAATTCACCACGGCATCACGAAGCGTTGCGATCCGGGCCCCATGGTCGTCCAGGGCGAGGTGATCGAGGAGAAGACCGGGCTGCCGCTGCGCTGGGAAGCGGCGCTCGCCGCCTTCGAGGCGGGGTCGATCCTGCCGGATTACCTGGGCCGGAAATATCACGCGCTGTTCGCCGCCTGTCGCCGCGAGGAATGCGACCGCATCCACGCGGAGATCACCGACCGCGACTACGAGTGGTACCTGCGGGGCATCTAGGCCAGTGTCAGCCCGCGATGGCGGCATGCTGCGCCGCCACCGCAGCACAGGCAAGGGGCCTGCGCGGGCCGCGCGACCAGCAGCCACACCGGCTTGGCAACGGCCGGGCGTTCCTCGGCCTCGCGGCGCCGAAGCCAATCCGCACCGAGCTGAAAGCCTGTCCGCTCGAGCGCGCCGACCAGGCGCTCGGCGATTTGCGCGCGCAGCGGCTCCTGGTGCCCTGAACTCAGGCGAGCTCGAAGCGGTCCAGGTCCATCACCTTGACCCACGCAGCGACGAAGTCCTTCACGAACTTCTCCTGCGCGTCCGCGCAGGCATAGACCTCCGCAAGCGCCCGTAGCTGCGAGTTGGAGCCGAACACGAGATCGATGCGCGTGCCGGTCCACTTGACCTTGCCCGTCTTGCGATCGCGTCCCTCGAACACTTCCCTCGCGTCCGAGACCGGCTTCCACTCCGTTCGCATGTCGAGCAGGTTCACGAAGAAATCGTTGGAGAGCGTCTCGGGCCTAGAGGTGAAGACCCCGTGCCTAGAGCCGCCGACATTGGTTCCCAGCATGCGCATGCCGCCGACCAGGACCGTCATCTCCGGCGCCGTGAGCGTCAGGAGCTGCGCCTTGTCGACCAGCATCGCCTCGGGCGTGACCGCGTACCTGCCGTTCAGGTAGTTGCGGAAACCGTCGGCGATCGGCTCGAGCACGGCGAAGGACTTGACGTCCGTCTGGTCCTGCCTCGCGTCCATGCGGCCGGGCTTGAATGGCACCTTTACGGTGACGTCGGCCTTCTTCGCGGCCTGCTCGACAGCCGCGCAGCCGGCCAGCACGATCAGGTCGGCGAGCGACACCTTCTTGCCGCCCCTGGCCTTCTTGTTGAACTCGGCCTGGATGCCTTCGAGCGTTTTCAGCACCTTCGCTAGCTGCGCCGGCTGGTTGACTTCCCAATCCTTCTGGGGCGCGAGGCGGATGCGCGCGCCGTTGGCGCCGCCGCGCTTGTCCGAGCCGCGGAAGGTGGAAGCTGACGCCCAGGCCGTCGACACGAGCTGCGCCACCGGCAGCTTCGAGGCGAGGATCTTCTTCTTGAGGTCCGCGATCTCCCTGTCGCCGATCAGCTTGTGGTTCACCGCGGGAATCGGGTCCTGCCAGATCAGTTCTTCCTTCGGCACCTCCGGTCCCAGGTAGCGGGCCCGCGGGCCCATGTCGCGGTGCGTGAGCTTGAACCAGGCGCGCGCGAAGGCGTCGGCGAGGGCCTGCGGATCGTCACGGAACCGGCGCGAGATCTTCGCGAACTCCGGGTCGAAGCGCAGCGTGAGGTCCGTGGTCAGCATGGTCGGCTTGTGCTTCTTCTTCGGGTCGTGCGCGTCGGGAATGATCTCCGGCGCGTCCTTGGCCACCCACATTCTGGCGCCGGCCGGCGACCTGGTCGGCTCCCATTCGTACTTGAACAGGTTCTCGAAGAAGTTGTTGCTCCACTGCGCCGGGGTCCTGGTCCAGGTCACTTCGATGCCGCTGGAAATCGCGTCGGCGCCGTGCCCCCTGCCATAGTCGCTCATCCAGCCCAAGCCCTGCGCCTCGAGCGGCGCGCCTTCCGGTTCCGGGCCCTTGTGCGATTCCGGCGCGGCGCCGTGTGCCTTGCCGAAGCTGTGGCCGCCCGCGATGAGGGCGACTGTCTCCTCGTCGTTCATCGCCATGCGGCCGAAAGTGGCGCGGATGTCCTTGGCGGCGGCCATGTAGTCGCCGCTGGCGTTCGGACCTTCGGGGTTCACGTAGATCAGGCCCATGTGGGTGGCGCCGAACGGCGCGTCGAGGTCGCGATCGCCGCTGAAGCGCTTGTCGACGCCGAGCCACGCGATCTCGGCGCCCCAGTTCACGTCCTCGTCCGGCTCCCACACGTCCGGGCGGCCGCCACCGAAACCGAAGGTCTTGAAGCCCATCGACTCGAGGGCGACATTGCCCGCGAGGATCAGCAGGTCGGCCCAGGAGATCCTGTCGCCGTACTTCTGCTTGATCGGCCACAGCAGCCGGCGCGACTTGTCGATGTTGACGTTGTCCGGCCAGCTGTTGAGCGGAGCGAAGCGCTGCTGACCCCGGCCGCCGCCGCCGCGGCCGTCGGCGATGCGGTAGGTGCCGGCGGCGTGCCAGGTCATGCGGATGAACTGCGGCCCGTAGTGGCCGAAGTCCGCCGGCCACCAGTCCTGCGAATCGGTCATCAGCTTGCGCAGGTCCTTCTTGAGCGCCTTGTAGTCGAGGCTCTTGAATTCTTTGGCGTAATTGAAACCCCTGCCCATCGGATCGGACTTCGAGGAATGCTGGTGCAGCAGGTCGAGGCGCAGCTGGTCCGGCCACCAGTCGCGGTTGGTTCTGCCGACGCCGGCCGTATGGTTGAACGGGCACTTGCCCGCGCTCTGGTCTTTCGCCTTCATGTCCATGGTTCTCTCCGATCGCGTTCGGTCGTCGCCTAGCCTGCTATTTCACGCCCGCGGGCACGATTTGTAAAATTGATTGCTCAAATAGCTGCGATTGCGCCGGCCTATCCCCGCGCAAGCCGGAAACCCGGAGCTCAGCGAGCGCGATTGCGAGCGGTATCTGCAGGCAGTCAGATCAGGATATCAGCGCCGCATTCCGTTCCGACATCGTCCCTTTGGCGGGCTTCTCGACCTGCTTCGCAACCGGAATCCGCTCCCGGATCCAGTCCTGGAATCCCGCCAGCACGATCTCCTTGTCCGACAGGATGCCGCGCGTGTAGGCGCCCGATTCGAGGCCGCGCTGCACCGAGCGCGTCAGCAGCTCGTCCTCCGCCTGTACGCGCGCATTGAGCCGCGCGCACAGGAAGCGCGCCGCTTTCATTTCGCGGCGCTCGTCAGGAAAACCGTAGGAGCGCGCGCGGATCAGCGTGCGCCCGGGTCCCAATGGCAGGACCTGGAAGAAATCCAGCCATTCCGGATAGATGTCGAAGTACACATTCGGGAACAGCCCGATGTAGGTCCAGCGCCGGCGCATGTCTTCCGGGAGATGCTCGATCACCGGCAGCAACCGCGCGTAGCGCTCCGCGCTCCAGGACTTGAGGGGCTCCTTCCGCATGCGGTGACTGAGGCGCATCGTGCCGCCAGGCAGGATCTCGCGGTCGTACTGAGGCTCCATCAATGCCGACAGGCCCGGGTGGCCGATCGGGAAGTGGTAGTCCTCGACGTAATTCTCGACCACATTCTTCCAGTCGATCTCGAGCTCGCGCGTCCACAGCTCGTCCAGTGGCAGCATCTGGTCCATCCGGTAATGCGCGAACTCCGCCTGGTGCGGCTCCATGCGCTCGGCAACCGACGGCTCACCCGAGCGGAAGCGGACGAAAACCATGCCCATGAACACTTCGAGCTCGATCGGCTTCAGGCCGAATTTCGCGCGGTCGAATTTCGGGAAGGTGTCGGGCGCGCTGACGCTGCGATTGCGTCCGTCGAGATGATAGGTCCAGCCATGGTACTTGCAGGTCAGGAACTTGCCGCAGCGGCCGCGCTCGCCGCTGACGACGGCATGGGCCCGGTGCGCGCAGACATTGTGGAAGGCGCGGAGTTCGCCGCTTGCGTCGCGAACCACGAAGCCGCGCTGGCCGAAAAACTCGAATGCGACGTAGTCGCCGGTGCTTTCAAGTTCGCTGGCGTGGCAGACGACCTGCCATGAGGGCAGGAACAGCCGTTCCTTTTCCAGCGCGTGGAATTCCTCGCTGTGATAGATCCAGGCCGGCAGCGTGTAACGGAGCGCGGGTTCGCCCGACGCCTCGGGCTCCGGTAACTGGATCCTGGCCTTGACGGCACCGCTGGCCTCGATGCGCTCGGCCAGCCAGGGGAATACGCTGCAGAGATAGGCGCGGCACTGGCGCCTGGCCGCGTCGCGGTCGAAATTGTCGCCTTCGAACAGGATGCCCTGCCACTCTTGGTCGATCAGGCCGGTGAGACCGAGCGAGACGGCCTCGGCGTCAGGCCAGCCCGCGGCGCCGCGGGCTGCGATCAGCCGGGTGCACAGTTTTGTCACCGTCTGGCTGTAGGCCCCATCGCGCTCGCCGCAGATCCGCTGGTAGTCCGCGCGCGCGCCGGATTCTGCGAGAAACGCGTACCACACCGCGATCTTCTGCGAGTCGCTCAAGCGCCGGCTCAGGCAGGCATCGATGATCCCGAGCAGTGCGCGGAGCTCGTCGTCGCCAGCCTCCTCGAGCACGGTTGCCATGACTTCGGCGAATTCCTCAGACACTTCGCTGAGCGTCGCGAGCAGGAGCGCTTCCTTGCCGCCGAAATGGAAGTTGATCGAGGCGGCCGTGTGCCCAGCCTCGCCCGCGATCCTGGCGGAGGTCAGCTCGGACAGGCCGTGGCGCGAGATCGCGGTGATCGCCGCCTTGATGAGATCGAGCTTGGAGCCGGTCGGCCGCAATACGGCACCGTTTTCGAGATTTGCCACCATGAGCCTGCTCCGGGCACAGGATTCAAGAGTCCATTTTAGTCGGATCGGCAACCAGACTCAACGAGCATTCAGTAATTGAAACCATCATTCAAGTACTCGTAAGACATTGTTTATGAGCAGATATTTCCGGACACAGGTGACAGCCCGGAGGAACGGTGCGACCATCGTCCCCGCATTCCCTGCACAGATAATAAGGCGTCGCATTGGCAATCCCGTTCCGACTCCTGGCGGCAGCCTGTTTTCTGTGCCTACTGCCAGCGCTTTCGGTCATCGCTGGGGAAACGCCGCTCAGGCTGCCGAATCAGATCAGCACATTCGCTGACGGGCGCAAACCGATCGAGTCGCTGTACCAGTCCTATCTGAGGCTGCAGGACAGTGGCTGGACGCTCGAAATCATCGCGAACTCCAAGCCCGCGGGCACGACACAGGCGCTTCCGATCATCGCGCTCTGCTCTCCCGCGCGCGGGCCAGCGGTCTGGATCCTCGCGGGAGTCCACGGCGAAGAGCCGGCCGGACCGAATGCGATCGCCGCGGCGATCGACGACATCGCTGAACTGGGCCGCAATCGGCCGGTGGTGCTGTTGCCGCTGCTGAATCCCCAGGGCTATGCGCGCAACTGGCGCTACCTGAATGTCGCGACCTATTCCGAGAACATCGACGGGCAGAGCGTCGGCGATTCCTCGCATCTGCTGCCGTCGACAGAAAATCCGGAAATTCCCCGCGCATCTTCGCCGTCGAGTCCGGAAGCCGGCGCCATTACTGCCTTCGTGCTGCGCCTGCGCGCCGACTATCCCCCGCTCTACAGCATCGATCTGCACGAGGACAATCTCATCGACCAGGGCTATGTCTACTCGCAGGGCGCAGAGGGCGCGAGCGACCCGCTCGCCATCGAAGCGGTCGCCGTGCTCAGGGAGAATGGCGTCCCGCTCAAGATGAGCGGCGAGACCCGATTCGGCGAGCCGGTGGCCGGCGGCATCATCGGTCCCATCATCGACGGCTCCATCGACGAGTTCATGACCAGCAGCGAGGTCCTCGTTGAAGGCCACCGGCAGCCGGGGCCCGCCGCGCGCACCGTGCTCGTGTTTGAAACGCCGGCCGCCGCGCTTCCACTCGAACGCCGTATCGATGCGCATGCGGCTCTGATCCGCCGGCTGGCGGACCGGATCGCCGCCAGCGCCGGGACCGCGTCGCCGCCCCGCTATGGCATCCGCCTCGAGGAAGCGTGGATCCCGATGCCGGATGGGCCGCGCCTGTCGGTGGATCTCTACCGTCCCGATGGCGCCACGGCCGGCCGGAAGTTTCCGGTGCTGCTGGAATACCTGCCCTATCGCAAGCACGAGGGCCGCGTCCGGAACTATCCCCTGTATTCCTATTTCGTGGAACGCGGCTACGTGGTCGCGGCGGTCGATATCCGAGGCACCGGCAACAGCGAGGGCCGCTTGATCCCGCATCAATATTCCGAGATCGAGCAGGACGACGGCGAGCTCGTCATCGACTGGCTCGCGCAGCAATCCTGGTCGAACGGAATGGTCGGCATGTTCGGCATTTCCTGGGGCGGCTTCAATTCGATCCAGATGGCGCTCCGCAATCCGCCGGCCCTGAAGGCGATCATCGCCGTCGATGCCACCGAGGACCTGTACCAGGACGACGTGCATTACATGGACGGCATCATGCACGTGGATTCCTGGGAAATGAGCCAGGACCTCGACAACGCGCGCCCGGGAGCGCCGGATTACCGGATCGACGAGGCCTATTTCCGCGACCGCTTCGACACCGAGCCCTGGATGCTGACCTACAGGAGCCGGCAGCGCGACGGCCCATTCTGGGACCGCGCCTCGGGCAGGGACCGCTACCAGGACATCCGCATCCCGAGCTTCCACATCGGCGGCTGGTACGACGGCTACCGCGACAGCATTCCGCGCATGCTCGCGAATGTGAAGGCGCCGGTGAAAGCCATGATCGGCGCCTGGTCCCATGCCTGGCCGCACGAGCCCTATCCGGAACCAGGCATGGAGTGGCGTCACGAGGCCGTGCGCTGGTTCGATCACTGGCTCAAAGGCATCGATACCGGCATCCTGGAAGAACCGCGCTTCGCGGTCTATGTCCGCAACTGGCATCCGCCCGGTCCCTATCTCGAATACGCGCCCGGCAGCTGGCGCTACGAGGATGGCTGGCCGATCGCGCGCATCCGCGATGAAGTCCTTTATCCGCAGGACGATCGCACGCTCGCCCGCGGCAAGCCGCCCGCCGCGACGCATCTGCTGCGCTACTTTCCCGCCGTCGGCATCGAGGGCGGCGGGCCGGTCATGTGGTGGGGCGACGTGGCGCATGACCAGCGCCCGACCGATGCCTTCAGCCTGATTTACGACAGCGCGGCCCTGACCGCGGACACGGAGATTCTCGGGCTGCCGCGCGCGACACTCGAAGTCTCGGCCGACGCGCCGCGCGCCAACTGGATCGCGCGCCTGTCCGATGTTGCGCCGGACGGTACGGTGACCCAGGTTGCCGGCGCCGCCTTCAACGGGAGCCATCGCCTGTCGGCGCGCGAACCATCGGCGATCGTGCCGGGCGAGAGATTCACGATCGACATCGAGATGCATTTCACGTCCTGGGTCTTTCCCAGAGGGCATCGCATGCGCCTCGCCGTCAACAATGCGCAGTGGCCGATGCTCTGGCCGACGCCCGACCCGATGACGACCTCGCTCCATCTGGGCGCCGGTTCGCGGCTGTCATTGCCGGTCGTGCCCTTCGAGCAGCGGCCGGTGCCCGCCTTTCTGCCGCCCAGGCAAGATCCCGCGCTGCCCGGTTACGAGTCGCTCGACACCGGCACCAGTTCAGGCTACGGAGAGATCTCTGCGGTCGAGCGCAATCCGCAGACTGGGGCGGCTACCGCCATTGCCACCAACAGCGGTGCCAGCCGTTTCCCCTGGGGAACCGAGCGCTACCACGAAACCATCCGCCACAGCGTCAAGGACCGCGAGCCGGCAAACGCATCCGTGCTGGGCTCGCACCGGATGGAGGTGGAACTGCCGGATCGCAGACTGAGCTGGGAGGCCAGTCTTTCATTCCGCAGCGACCATGAGAATTTCTATTACAGTTACCAGCGCCGCCTTTCGGAGAACGGCAAGTTGCTGCGCGAGAAAATCTGGACCAGGACGATACCGAGGGATTTCCAGTGACAACAAGAATCGACGAAATCATCCGCCTGCCAGTTTACATGGCGCTGGCGGCGGCGAGCCTGATGGCCTGCGTGCCGCATTCCGGAAACGACATGGCAGAACTCGCGCTGAAGGGCGGCGCGGTCTGCACGATGGACGGCGCGCGCAGCTGGGCCGAGGCCGTCGCCATCCGCGGGGGCCGCATCGTGTACGTCGGGACCGATGAGGGGCTGCAGGCCCATGTCGGACCGGGGACGCGCATCGTCGACCTGAAGGGCCGCATGCTGATGCCCGCGTTCCAGGATGCGCATGTCCATCCGATCAGCTCCGGCATCGAATCCATCACCTTGAGCCTCAGCGGGCTCGATACGGTTTCCGAGTACCTGGCTGCGATCAGGGAGTACGCGGAGGCGAACCCCGATCTGGCCTGGATCACCGGAGGCGGCTGGCTGATGTCCGCATTCGGACCGGGCGGAATTGCGGACCGCGGATTGCTCGATACTGTCGTTTCCGAGCGCCCGGTGTTCCTGTGGAGCGCCGATGGCCATACGGCCTGGGCCAACAGCAGGGCACTGGAACTCGCCGGCATCACGAATGAAACGCCCGATCCGCCCGACGGCCGTATCGATCGCGACCAGGAGGGCGCGGCAATCGGTAGCCTGCAGGAGGGCGCGGGCGCGCTGGTGCCCGTGCCGGATCCGACGGATGCCGAGCGACAGGATGGCCTGCGCTACTCGATCAGGCACTTGAATGGCTATGGCATCACCTCCGTCCAGGACGCCTCGGTCGTCGAAGACGAGCTCAGGGCATACGGCGCGCTCGACGCAGCCGGGGAACTCAGCCTGCGGGTGGTCGCCTCGCTCTTGTGGGATCGCGATCAGGGTCTTGAGCAGATCGCCGACCTCGAGCGCCTGCGCGATGAATACACCGCTGCCAATGTCGATGCCGGAACGGTCAAGATCTTCGTCGACGGAATCATGGAGAATTACACCGCCGCGATGCTCGAGCCTTACCTCGTGCCCGGCAATGTGCGCGGCATCCCGATGGTCGACCCGGGAGAAATGAAGGAAATCGTCACGCGCCTCGACGCCAGGGGATTCCAGGCGCATTTCCACGCTATCGGCGACGCGGCGGTCCGGAGCGCGCTCGACGCTGTCGAAGCAGCGCGGCGCGCCAATGGCAATCTTGGTCACCGCCACCACATCGCGCATCTGGAGTTAATCGATCCCGCGGACATCCAGCGCTTCCGCGAACTGGGCGTGACGGCAAATTTCCAGCCGCTGTGGGCCTATGCGGATCCATACATCACGGAATTGACGATTCCATTCATCGACCCGGAGCGTTCGCGCTGGCTGTACCCGATCGGCAGCGTCTATCGCAGCGGGGCGGTATTGGCATTTGGCAGCGACTGGTCGGTATCGAGCGCCAATCCATTCGAGCAGATCGAGACCGCCGTCACGCGCATGGGAGCGCTCGGCGAGACTACGACGCCATTCCTGCCGGCAGAGCGCATCGACCTGCCGGAGGCCATCGCCGCATTCACGACCAATGCCGCCTATGTCAATCGCAGCGACAGTGAGACCGGCTCCATCGAGGTCGACAAGCTCGCCGACCTCATTGTGCTGGACCGCAATCTGTTCGCGATCCCGCCGGATGAAATATCCGAAACCAAGGTGCTCCTGACGCTGTTCGAAGGCCGGGTCGTGCACGGTGACCTGGAGGCACTCCGATGAAATCGCAAAGACACGCCATCGATCCTGAAGGGCAGCGGCTCCCGATCAAGCTCGATTCGACATCGAATGGCGAGTTCGAGCCGATACCGCTTTCGCGCACCAACCGGATCGCCAATCAACTGGCACAGGAGGCGGCCACCCGCAATGCCAGGCGCCTGGCACTGGGCCGGCGCGATTTCCTGGTGTCTGCCTGCGGTGCAGCGAGCACGCTCCTCGCCTTCAACGCCGCCAATGCGGCGGCGGGCCGGAACGGCGGTTTCTTCGACCTGCGAGCCGAGGCTGCAGTCGAGCCTGAAGTGGCGAGCGCGAGTCTGGAGGGTGCCGAGTTCATCTTCGACGTGCAGGGCCACTATGTGGACCCGACCGAGGCCTGGCTCAAGGTCGCGCCGGAGACTGCGTTCAGCTTTGCGCCGAAGACCCGCTGCGCCCTGAACGACGGCAAGTCCCCGCGCAGCCACCTCGCCTGCCTGACTTCCGAGGAATTCATCAAGGACGTTTTCCTCGACAGCGACACGGACATGATGGTGCTGTCCTTCGTGCCGGCGCGGCGCGACGCCTCGCCGCTCGAGATCGAATCCGCCGATGCCGTGCGCCGGATCGTCGAGCGCATGGAAGGCAATCACCGGCTCCTGATCCACGGCCGCGTCAATCCCAACCAGCCGGGCGATGTCGAGGCCATGGACGAACTGCAAGGGCGGTGGGGCGTCAGCGCCTGGAAGACCTACACGCAATGGGGCCCGGAGGGCAGCGGTTTCTTCCTCACGGACGATGTCGGTATCCGCTTCATAGAGAAGGCGCGCGCGCTCGGGGTCAAGGTGATCTGCATCCACAAGGGCCTGCCATTCGGGCAGAAATCCTATGAGCACAGCCAGTGCAGCGACATCGGGCCGGTAGCGAAGCGCTTCCCCGACGTCAGCTTCCTGATCTATCACTCGGGCTTCGTCGCCGGCGTCGAAGAGCGCGCTTACGGCGCGAACGCCAATGGCGACGGCATCGACACGCTGATCCGTTCGCTCACTGAAAACGGCATCCAGCCGGGCAGCAATGTCTACGCCGAACTCGGCAGCACCTGGCGCTTCCTGATGCGGGAGCCTGCCCAGGCTGCGCATGCGCTCGGCAAGCTCCTGAAGTACTGCGGTCCCGACAATGTGCTGTGGGGCACGGACTCGATCTGGTACGGCTCGCCGCAGGACCAGATCCAGGCCTTCCGCGCATTCCAGATCGCCCCAGAATTCCGCGACAAATTCGGTTATCCGCAAATCACGCCGGAACTGCGCGCCAGGATCTTCGGCCTGAATGCCACCCGCCCCTACCGGATCAGCGCCGAGGAAGTGAAGCGGCATGCCCGCGGCGACCGGCTCGCCGTCGAGCGCGTCGCCTATCGCGATCGCCCCGAGCCGCATTTCCGGACGCGCGGACCGCGGACCCGGCGCGAGTTCCTGAATCTGCTCGACTGGAGTGGCGGATCGCGCGCCTGAGCGGCACACTTGCGGCCATGTCATATCGCAACACCACGATCATTTCAGTGCTGGCAGCGATCGCCATCGGCGTCCCCACCGCGATGCTATTCGGCAGCCGGAATCCGGTTTCCTTCAGCTCCGGCACCGCCCTGCCGGAACCGCGGCCAGTCGCGGACTTCGCGCTCGTCGACCATCGGGGCCAGGCGCTGACGCGCGCGGTTTTCAGCGGCCGCTGGAGCCTGGTGTTCACGGGCTTCACGAACTGCCCCGATATCTGCCCCATGACACTCGCGCTGCTGGCGGATGTGGCAGGGCGGCTGCGTGCTCGCGGCGGCGATTTGCAGATCCTGTTCGTCTCCGTCGATCCGGAACGCGACACGTCGGCGGCGCTCGCGCAGTATGTCGCCCACTTCGACCCGCGCATGATCGGCGCCACCGGAACGCTGCCGCAGGTCGACAGCTTCGGCGCCGGGCTTGGCCTCGCCCATCTGCGCAATCCCGGCGCCGGCGGCGCCTACACCGTCGATCACTCGGCGGCGCTCGTGCTGATTGACCCAGAAGCGCGGATCGCAGGCTATTTCCAGCCGCCATTCGACCCTGAAGTCCTCGCCGCCGACCTCGCGCCGCTTTTCGGCAGGCGCAGCTGAACCGCGCTTAGAGCGCGCTCAACTGGATGTCGGCATTCGACCAGGCGCGCCCGAATCGCTGCGCAACGGCCTTGGCCTCGTCCCTGCGGCCCTGCGCCCGCAGGGACTTCTCGAGTCCGTGCAGCGACCAGCCATTCTCCGGATTGCGCCGCAATTCCTCGCGATAGGCGGCTTCGGCTTCCCTGGGCCTGCGGGCGGCCAGCAGCGCGGCGCCGAGCGCCTGGCGCGTCGGCCAGTGCCAGGCCGGTGGCTCGTCGTACGGCAGCGTATCCTCGATCGCGACCGCTTCCTCGAGTGCCGCGATCGCGCCGTTGAAGTCCCCTGCGGCGCCCGCGAGTTCCGCCGTCACGAATCGCTCGGCGATGCGGACGCCACCGGCGAGCGAATAGCGGTCCCAGGCCATCATCTGCTCGATCGCGGGATCGGTGCTTGCCTTCAAGAGCGCCTCGTGATGAGGCCTCGCGACATCGATGCGGCCCTGCCTGATTGCAGCCATCGCCTGGGCGTAATTCCACATCGCCACCATGTACGGCAGGTCGTCGGCGGGCTTCGGCGTATCCACGACCTGTTGCCAGCGGCCGAACCGCACATCGGCCAGAAGCGGCGACAGCGCGAAATTCTGCATCGCCTCGAAACCCGGCGTGCGCATCAGCGCCGGGTTGCTGGTCTTCTCGCCGGTCGTCCGGGCGGCCGCGAGCGCGATCGCGCTTGCGCCTTCCATGGTCGCCGCAAACCACAGGAAATGGTGGTTGTGCGGCACATAGCCGAGCGGGTAGACACCAGGCGCCGGCCTGCAGATCGCGAGATAGGCGTCGTCAGCGTCAATTGCCTTCTGGTTGGCGATGACCGCGTCGTGATAGCGGCCGACCCGCGCGTAGATGTGCGCCGGCATGTGCACGAGGTGGCCGGAACCAGGGATCAGCTCGCGCAGTTGATCGGCGGCGGCGGCGCCGCGCGCCGGGTCATTCGAGGCCTCGACCGCGTGGATATAGAGATGGAGCGCGCCGGCGTGGTCCGGACTGCGCGCGATCACGGACTCGAGCTGGGAAACGACCTTTGCGGTATTGCCCTTGGGATTGCCCGCGGCATCCCAGTAATCCCAGGGCTGCAGGTTCATCAGCGATTCGGCGTGCAGCGTCATCGCATCCACGTCTACCGGATAGGCGGCCGCGAGTTCGCCCATGGCAGCCGCGTAGGCTTCGTCGAGCGGCCGGCGATCCTCCGGCGGCGCCTCGGCATAGCGCGCCGCAAGCGTGCGGATGTATGCCCGCTCGCGCTCGCTCGCATCTTCCGAGGCATCGAGCGCGCGCTGCAGGCGGTCCCAGGCTTTCGCATTGTTGGCCGGATCCATGGGGGCATTCACGTGCGGGCCGAGCACCAGCGACGCGCCCCACCAGCACATCGCGCAGTCCGGGTCCTGCTCGGCCGCTTTCAGGAATGAACGCTCGGCCGCATCGTGATTGAAGCCGTAGGTTAGCGCGAGGCCCTGGTCGAACCAGCGCTGCGCATCGGGGTTTTCAGTCGTGACCGCAAATGTGTAATTGCCGAGACCCTCGAGCAGTGTCGCGCCCACCGGCGCCAAGTCCGGCGGCGCCTGGTCCTTCATCCGGTCATAGGCATAGTAACCGCCGGCTGCGGCGACAATAATGACGAGCACCAGGACAAGGTTGCGGCCCATGCTGCCTCCCGTTGGCATGATCTGCGAAGCGGAAGGAAATACTCCATTCGAGCCGGATATTCAATACCGCGCCGGCGCGTGCGGCCACCGGCCCATGCCCCTGGCCGACTTGTCATTCGAGCGGCCGGAGGCTACGTTTAGCCATTCGCGTGCCGTAGTTGCCGGATCAAGACCAGCTGGGAAACATCCAATGCAGTTCCTGCCGGGATATCGCCGATTCGCATCCGTCGCGGTCGTCGCAACCTTGATCACCGTTCAGGCGCAGGCTGATCCGGAGGCCGCGGTCCCCGCCGCTTACCAGGAGCTGGTCGCGCTGTTCGCCGAGTGGCGTGCCTTCGAGCAGCCGCCGGATCGCGAAGGCGCTCCCGATTACACGACCGGGACATTTGCACACCGCCACCAGGAATTGAGGGTGTTTCAGCAGCGCCTCGCGATGATCGATCCAGCGTCCTGGCCGGTCGAGCAGCAGGTCGACTACCACTTGGTGCGGGCCGAGATGAATGGCATGGATTTCTACATCCGCGTGCTGCAACCCTGGGCGCGCGACCCCGCTTTTTACACGACTGCCTGGCAGGAGCAGAGCGACACGCCCGCGCACGAGGGTCCGACTCACCATTGGCTGGCCGAGTTGTGGACCTACGAATACCCGCTGTCGCCGGCCGCGGAGGACAAGCTCGCGGCCGAGTTGTCAATCATCCCGCCGCTGCTGCAGCAGGCCGAAATGAATCTGACCGGCAATGCGCGCGATCTCTGGCAGACCGGCACCGGCACGATGCAGCAGCAGGTCGCGGCGCTCGACGCGCTCGCCGGCAGGACCGCCGACAGCGGCAAGCCGCTGCGCCAGGCGATCCGCGAAGCGCGCGAGGCGACCGTCCGTTTTGTCAGGTGGCTGGAACAGCAGGCACCCTCGAAGGACGGGCCCTCCGGCGTCGGCCGGGAGAACTACAGCTGGAGCCTGCGGAATGTCCACCTGATACCGATGGACTGGGACGAGGAAGTCGCCGTCCTGAACAGCGAACTGGCGCGGGCCTATGCCTCGCTGAAGCTGGAGGAAGAGCGCAATCGCGCCCTGCCGCCGATGATGGTGATCGCGACCCCGGAGGAATTCCAGCTGCGCGCCAACGAGGCGGTGACGAAGTTCATCGCCTTCCTGAATGACCGGGACCTGTTCCCGATGCGCGACTACATGGACGCGGCGCTGCGCGCGAAGATGGGCGCTTACGTGCCGATCGAGACCCGCAATTTCTTCGCCATCGCGACCCATTACGAGCCCCTGACCCTTTACACGCACTTCTACCACTGGTGGGACCTGGCCCAGATGCGGGAGCAGCCGCACGCGAGCCCGATCCGCCGCGAGGCGCTCCTGTACAACATCTGGGACAGCCGCGCCGAAGGCATGGCGACCGCGATGGAGGAATTCATGCTGCACGCGGGGCTCTATGACGACTCACCGCGGGCGCGCGAAATCGTATGGATCATGCTCGCGCAACGGGCCGCGCGCGGGCTCGCATCGCTCTATGCGCATGCCAACATGTTCGACATCCAGCAGGCCAAGGCATTCCAGGTCAAGTGGACGCCGCGCGGCTGGATGCGCCCGGATCTCGACCTGCTCGGTTTCGAGCAGCAGCTGTACCTGCGCCAGCCGGGTTACGGCACCAGTTATGTGACCGGCAAGTACATGCTGGAGAGGCTGATGAAGGATTACTCGGACCAGCTGGGCGCGGACTTCACGCTCAAGCATTTCTTCGAAGACCTGAACCGCGCCGGCATGATCCCGGTCCCGTTGATACGCTGGCAGCTCACCGGAGCAGACGACGAGATCCGCGTGCTGCGCGCGGCGCACTAGCGGCGTGATCAGGCCGCGGGCGCCAGCGGCCGCGGCCGTCCGACCGCATGCCCCTGCACGAAATCGATGCCCATCGCGCGTGCCGCCTCGAGCGCCGGCTGGTCTTCGACCCGTTCGGCGATCAGCCGGAAATTCAGCGTGCGCGCCATGCCGATGACCGCGCTGACCATCGCCCGGTTGACCGAATCGCGACCCAGATCGCGCATGAATGAGCCGTCGATCTTCAGGTAATCCATCGGCAGCTGCTTCAGATTGGCGAAGCCGCCGAGATCGGTGCCGAAATCGTCGAGCGCGAACCGGCAACCCATGCCGTGCAGCACGTCGATGAAGCGCCGCGACTGCTCGAGATTGCCGATCACCGAGGTCTCCGCCACCTCGAAGCAGATCTGCTGCGGCGCCACGCCACTGCGGTCCAGCTCCTCGACCACGAATTCCAGGTAGCCCGGGTCGGCCAGCGTCTGGCCGGAGACATTGATGCAAAGGCTGCGCCCGGGCGGCAGCCGGATCGTTCCCGCCGTCAGCGCCGCGAGCGCCGCTCCCAGCACCCAGCGGTCGATCAGCGACATCAGGCGATAACGTTCCGCCGCCGGGAAGAACTCCGCCGGCAGCACCGCCTGTCCTTCGTCGTAAAGGCGCACCAGGACTTCCAGCGCCGGCCCGCCGACCAGACCCGGGTGGGCCGGCTCGATCGGCTGCAGATGGAGCACGAAGAAGCCATCGCGCAACGCCGCCTGCAGCCGGTGCAACCAGTGGATTTCCCCGCGGCTGCGCGCGACGGCCTCGTCGTGCGAGGAATAGACATGGACATGACTGCCGGCCTGCCGCTTGGCCACATAGCAGGCCGAGTCCGCCGCATTCATGATCTCTTCCAGCGAACTGCCCTCGCCGGTCACTTCCACGAGCCCGAGACTGACGCCGACGCTGAATATGCGGTCCTTCCAGACAAAGCGGTATTCCCCGATTGCGCGCCAGATATCGTCGGCGATCTGGCGCGCCTTCTCGAGCGGGCAACCGACCAGCAGCACGCCGAATTCGTCCCCGCCGAGGCGCGCCACGGTATCCGAATCGCGGACCGCCTCGCGGATCAGCGCCGCCACCTCGCGCAGCATGTTGTCGCCCGCGAGGTGACCGCTGGTGTCGTTGACCGCCTTGAAGCGATCGAGGTCCAGATAGCACATTACGTGGCCCTGCCGTCCCGCGCGTGCGACATCCAGGGCCTCGCCGAGACGGCGCTCGAATTCACGCCGGTTCACCAGCCCGGTCAGCGCGTCGTGACTCGCCTGGTAGGACATCTGTTGCGTCAGGCCGCGCAACTCGCTGACGTCATGCAGCATGACTGCGGCGCCGGCGATCTCGCCTTCCTCGCCGCGGATCGGCGAAGCGGATGCCTCGACTCCGGTCTCGGTCCCGGTCGCGCGAGCGATCATCAGCGCCCGCCGGCCGAGCGCAGCGCGGCTGCCGCTCCCCAGGCACTGCTGCACGGGATCCGGGAGCGCCCGGCGATCATGCTCGTCGACGAATGCGACCAGCGCGCTGAACAGCTGCCCGACCGCTTCCTCGCGCCGGATTCCGGTCAGCCCCTCGGCCGACCGGTTCATGTAGTCGACCCGGCCCTGCGCATCGGTCGTCATCAGGCCCTCGCCGAGGGACTCTAGCGCGAGCTGCGCGCGCAGTGGCAGCGGCGGCTGCGCTTTCGCCACGTGGTGCGGCAGCATCTCCGCCGCGCTCAGCAGCGCGAGCCTGGGGGCACCGGGATCGAGCGTGGTCGCGGCGAGTTCCAGGCGCGTCACCTGGCCGTGGCTGTCGGAAATCTCGATTTCCGTCAGAGCCGGGCCGGTTTCGCCTGCCAGGGTCCTCGCAATCGTCAGGGCGACGAGTTCCGAGTATTCCGGCGCGACCAGATCCGCCAGATTCCGCCCCAGCATGTCGGCGGCGGGCATGCCGGCGAGCGCGGCAAACGCCTCGTTGACCGCCTCGATCCGTTCCCCGTGCAGCAGCGCGGGCTCGCGCATGCCGGCGAGCATCGCGCGCGCGACATCGACGGCCGCGACCGCCCGTTCGCGGGCTGTCTGGCGCTCCGTTTCAGCCGTCTCCGCGAGCCGGCGCAGTGCGCGCCGCTGCAACAGGATGACGACGGCGAGTACGGCGGCGACAATCGCGAATCCGGCAGCAGCGATCACCGGGACCGTCATGCGGCCTGTCATCCCCTTCGGTTTCGTCGCGGGCCGGGTTGCCGCGGAACCGTCGAATATGTTGTCTTACACAGTCTTTCGCAGCATATCCCAGGCCAGTACCACGGCCCCGCGCGATTCACCATAATGGTTCGGGTATCGCAGCGAGTGGCTCAGGCAGGAACAGAATGATCGAGAAAACCGATGCCGCGCGGCGGCAGATGATCGACCAGCAGGTTCGCGCCTGGGAGGTGCTCGATCCGCGCGTGCTGGAAACCCTGGCGGCAGTTCCGCGCGAACATTTCGTTCCGGAACCCTATCGCGGTGTCGCATTCGCCGATACCGCCATACCGATCGGGCACGGCGAATTCATGCTGCCACCCAAGCTGGAGGGCCGCATGCTGCAGGCGCTTGGCCTGGAACGCGGCGAATCCGTGCTCGAAGTCGGCACCGGCAGCGGATTTTTCGCGGCTTGCCTCGAGCACCAGAGCGGCGACGTCGAAAGTATCGAGATTCATGCCGCGCTGGCCGAAGCTGCGATGCGCGCCCTGGCAGGGCTTGGAGTCAGCCGCGTCCGGGTGGAATGCGCCGATGCGCTGGCGCGGAATTTTAAGCTCCGCTACCAGGCGATCGCCGTGACCGCTTCAATGCCGGTTTACGATCCGCGCTTCGAGCGCGCGCTTGAGGTCGGCGGACGGCTGTTCGTGGTGGTCGGCTCCCCGCCCGTCATGGAGGCGAGGCTCATAACGCGCACGGCCGCCGATGCCTGGCTCA
>Ga0247727_10001531_pt1 | contig 54630 bp, 46 predicted proteins | sample WisWelCaveWW1625_FD_202498 | JGI IMG/M metagenome (GOLD analysis project Ga0247727, IMG submission 202498) | Biofilm microbial communities from Wishing Well Cave, Virginia, United States - WW16-25 | ecosystem: Environmental > Aquatic > Deep subsurface > Groundwater > Cave microbial mat | place... | reverse complement strand
CCCGCCTCGAATTCTGCCATGACAGCAGTACCGCAGGCAACCGCACTCGAAGCGAGTTTGGATTTCCACAGCCGCCCGGCGGCGACGACTGTGGAAAAACCAGAACCGGAAAAAATCCTCACGGAGCAACTATAAGGGATCTGCTGTTCGCAACCGCACAAGTACAGCAGATTCCTCGCTGCGCTCGGAATGACAAAGGTCGGATTCCTGCTTTCCTTGTCCCCCCTCCCGCGTCTAACGGGATAACTTGCAGACAAAACCCCGGAGTCCGGACTCAACCGGGCCCGGCCGTTAAGCTGTTAATTCCCCGCCTGAACTCGCCCGGCGGAACACCCTCCTGGTCCGCCGGGCGTTTTTTCACCCCTTCTTGGCGGGAGCGGGCTTGGCCGCCGGAGCCGGCGCCTTCTTGGCCGGGGCCACTGGGGCCGCCGGAGCCGCCCCCTCTTTCTTCGCCGCCGGGGCAGCCGGGGCCGCCAGCGGGAACCGCTGGATACGGATACTCTTGATGACCACGGTGGTGCGCGGCTTGTCGTTGGAATCCCGCGGCGCCGCGGTCATCTGCTTGACCACCTCCTGGCCCTCCACCACCTGGCCGAAGATGGTGTGCAGGTTGTTGAGATGCGGGGTGGGCACCTCGGTGATGAAGAACTGGCTGCCGTTGGTGCCGGGCCCGGAGTTGGCCATGGCCAGGCGGCCCGGTTGGTCAAACTTCAGCGTGGGGTGGAACTCGTCCTTGAACTTGTAACCCGGACCGCCCATGCCGTTGCCCAGCGGGTCGCCGCCCTGGATCATGAAGCCGGGAATCACCCGGTGGAAGGTCGTGCCAGTATAGAGAGCTCGCTTCACCTGCTGGCCGGTCTTGGGATCCGCCCATTCCTTTGTGCCGCGGGCCAGGGCCGTGAAGTTGGCCACCGTCAGCGGGGCTTCCTTCTCGAACAGCTTGCACACCATCACGCCCAGGGAGGTGTTGATGGTGGCGTAGAGGCCGGGTTCGCGCTCCGGCGGCGGCGCCGCCGCCTTCTTCTCCGCTTTCTCCTGCGCCCCAAGCAGGGCGGCCGCAGCCGCCGCAACAACCATGATCTTTTTCACGGCTCAGCTCCTATCGTTTGAAGAATCCCAGTATCGAATGGCGCATCACCTGGCCGCCCACCTCGCTGATGGCCTGCGTCAGCGGGATGTCCTTGGGACAGGCCTCCAGGCAGTTCTGCGCGTAGCCGCACTCGTGGATGCCGCCGGCGCCCAGGAGGGCCTCCAGCCGCTCGTGAGCGTGCATGCGTCCGGTCGGATGGGTATTAAACAGGCGCACTTGGCCAATCACCGCGGCTCCCACGAACCCGGTCTTGTCATTATACTGCGGGCAGGCCTCCAGGCAGGAGCCGCAGGAGATGCAGCGGGCGAAGGGGTAGGCGGCCTCCTGCTCGCGCTGCGCCAGCCGCGGCCCCGGACCCAGGTCATAGGTGCCGTCGATCGGGATCCAGGCCTTGACACGCTTGAGATCCTCGAACAGGCGGGAGCGGTCCACTTGCAGGTCGCGCACCATCGGAAACCGGCTGAGCGGCTCCAGGCGCACCGGCTGGTCCAGCCTCTCCAGCAGCGCCGAGCAGGCCATGGCCACCCGCCCGTTGATGCGCATGGCGCAGGATCCGCAAACCTCCTCCAGACAATTGGCGTCGTAGCTGACCGGGGTGGTGGGTTTGCCGCCGGCCGTAACGGGGTTCTCGGCGATCCGCAGCAGGGCCCCGATGACGTTCATCCCGGGCGTGGCCTCGACGCGAAACGTCTCCCAGCGGGGCCCGCTCGAAGGCGTCTGCTGCCGCCGGACCCGGACTTCGACCATCATCAGTACTTGCGCTCCCGCGGCGGAATCAGCGAGGTGTCGACGGGCTCGTAAACGAAGCGCGGCTCATCGGCATCCGGCGCGAAGAAGGCCTTGGTGGTCTTGAGCCAGCCGGCGTCGTCGCGGTCTGGAAACGCGGGCTTGTAGTGGCCGCCGCGGCTCTCGTTGCGCTCCAGCGCCCCCCGCACGATCACCCGCGCCAACTGCAGCATGTTGGCCAGCTCGCGCGCGAAAGCCAGCGTCTGGTTGGCCCACCGCGAGGTGTCGCTCAAGTTGAGCCGCCGGCAGCGATCCAGCAGCTCCACCAGCTTCTCGTCGCACTGCCTCAGCTTGTCGTTGTAACGCAGAACGGTGGCGTGCTCCGTCATGCAGCGGCCCATCTCCTTCCAGATAGTAAAAGGGTTCTCGCCGCCCCGGCCGGCCAGCAGCCCGTCATTGAGTTCCTGCTGCCGGAGCTTCTCCTGATCGAAGACCCTCTGCGGGACCGCGCCGGCGCCGTTGGCCAGCCCCCGGGCGTGGTCCACGGCCGCAGCCCCGGCCACCCGGCCGGCGTAGATGCAGCTCAGCAGGGCGTTGGCCCCCAGGCGGTTGGCTCCGTGGTACTGATACTCGCACTCGCCCGCCGCCAGCAATCCGGCGATGTTGGTGCGATGCTTGTGGTCCACCCACAAGCCGCCCATGGTGTAGTGCATGCCGGGGAAGACCTTCATGGGCTGCTGCCGCGGGTCGACGCCCACGAACTTCTCGTAGATCTCCAGAATGCCGCCCAGCTTGCGGTCGAGAATCTTGGGATCGATGTGGGTCAGGTCCAGGTACACGGCCGGCTGGCCGTCGACCCCCAGACCCAGCTCGAACACCACCTTGTGGATGGCCCGGGTGGCGATGTCGCGCGGCACCAGGTTGCCGTACTTGGGATACCACTCCTCCAGGAAGTGCCACTTCTGGCCGTCGCGCGGCACCCAGACGCGGCCGCCCTCGCCGCGGGCCGACTCCGACATCAGCCGCAGCTTGTCCTCGCCGGGAATCGCCGTGGGGTGCACCTGCACGAATTCGCCGTTGGCGTAGAAAGCCCCTTGCTGATACAGGGAGCTCTGGGCGCTGCCGGTCGAGGTGACCGAGTTGGTGCTCTTGCCAAAGATGGCTCCGATGCCCCCGGTGGCCACGATGACGGCGTCGGCCGCAAAGGTCTCCAGCTCCATGGAGCGCAGGTCCATGGCGCAGATGCCCCGGCAGGCGCGGGCCCCGTCCAGAACCGCCGAGAGGAACTCCCAGTGCTCGAACTTGCGGACTCTCCCCTCGGCCTCGAAGCGGCGCACCTGCTCGTCCAGGGCGTAGAGCAGTTGCTGGCCGGTGGTGGCGCCCGAGAAGGCGGTGCGGTGGTGCAGGGTGCCCCCGAAGCGACGGAAATCCAGCAGGCCCTCAGAGGTGCGGTTGAACATCACCCCCATGCGGTCGAGCATATCGATGATGCCTGGGGCAGCCTCCGCCATGTCGCGCACCGGGAGCTGGTTGGCCAGGAAGTCGCCCCCGAAGATGGTGTCGTCGAAGTGTCTCCAGGGCGAATCGCCCTCCCCTTTGAGGTTCTTGGCGGCGTTGATGCCGCCCTGGGCGCAGACGGAGTGAGAGCGCTTGACCGGGACGATAGAGAAGACCTCCACCGCGGCGCCCAGCTCGGCGAGCTTGATGGTAGCCATCAGGCCCGCCAGGCCTCCGCCGACCACAATGATCTTAGGAGCCGCCATGTCGTCTCATCTCGAGCAGCAGTTCCGGCCGCGGCTCCAGCGGCGCCGCCCCGAAGCTCCGCAGGCTCGCGAGTCCGGCCCCGCTCAGGGCCGCAAACAGCAGCATGCAGGCCCAAAACAGCTTCTTTTGGGCCCCCGGCCCGGGCGCGAATCCCCACTTGCAGGCGAACAGCCACACCCCGTAGGCGAAGTGAAAGCAGGCCGCCAGCAGGCCGATGACGTAGAAAACATGAACCGGCGGCCGGGCGATGGAGTGCTGCACCTTGGAGAACGCCACATAGTAGTTCTCAATAATGTGCACGCCGGCGAAGCGCTGTTCCCACACGTGGAAGCCGATGTAGGCCAGGGTCACCAGCCCCGTCCAGCGTTGGGCGCTGTAGAGCCAGTTGCCCTGCCAGGGATACTGGAGGAGGTTGGCATCCCCGCGCCACCACAGCCACACGCCGTAGAGGCCGTGATAGGCGATGGGGAGGTAGATGAACAGAACCTCCAGCGCCAGCACCGCCGGCAGCTCGGTCAGGCCGCGCACGGCGTTGTTATAGGCCTCCGGCCCGCGGGTGGCGTGGAAGTTGGTGTAGAGGTGCTCCAGCAGGAACGCCCCCACCGGAAAGATGCCGGACGCCGAATGCAGGCGCCGCCAGAAGAAGCTGCGGTCGGTAGCGGGCATGAGCGCTGCGCCGGAAGCCCTCATTATCGGAATCGCAGGGTGGAGGTGTCAACCTGGAGGCCCGCGGCTCGGGCACGCTCCAGTTCCTGGCGGAGTTCCTCCTCCGACCCGCTGGCGGCTTCGGCGCCGGGGCGGCAGAGCCGGTAGGCCTGGCTCAGCTTCACCCCGGGGGCCAGCTCCAGCTCCGGAAGGCGGCCCGGGCGGGCGAACTCGAAGAACCGGTCCCAGCCGAGCCAGAATCCCCGGCGGTGGTACGGCCGGCTGAGCAGGTAGTCCCGCTCATACTGCGCCGCGGTCACCTGCAACGCCAGGTACCCCAGCGCCAGCACCGGAAGCGCCAGCAGGGGCCGGGGCCCCCAGCGCCGAATCAGAGAGTCCAGGACTGCTCCCAGGCCGACGCACCAGAAGGTATAACTCTGATATAGATACCGGCTGATCTTCCAGACCTCCGGCTGCCGGCGGACCAGCAGGGTCACGAACAGCAGCGGCGCCGTCAGGGCCAGCGCCGCCAGGATCCAGCGCCAGTTGACCTCCCGGCGCAGCCACAGCAGCAGAAGGGCGAGCGGGACCACCAGGAAGGGGAGGCGGAAACCTAGAAATAATTGATACTCATAGGCGCGCAGGGTGTCCCACAACGCCCACGGCAGGCGGAGGGCCGGAGCCGTAGCGCCGCCAAAGGCCCAGTAGTGGGTGAAGTCCAGCTGCGGCCACACCACCGCCAGCCAGGCTGCGGCGCCCCCCAGCCCGACAGCAGCGCACGGCCAGACCGCCTGCCGTCGCCGGGCGGCCAGGCAGATCCCGGGGATCGCCAGCAGGGTCCCGGAGAACAGCCCCACGGCCGCCGCCAGTGCCACGGTCCCCGAGGCCGTCCACGCCGGGCCGCTCCGGCCCAGGCACCAGGCGGCCGCCAGCGCCAGCGGCCACGACAGAGCGAACGGGGTTCCGGCTTTCCACACCAGGGCCTCGTCGCCCACCGTCGACCAGGCGAACAGCAGCGCCGTCACCACCGCCCCCCAGGGGCTTGAAAGATTCCGCCGCCCCAGCACGTAGAGCAGCCAGGCGCTTGCCAGGTGGGCGGCGACCGCCAGGGCATGGAAGCCGCGGTACCACTCCGGAAAATGCCGGTCGAACGGCAGCCGCGCCAGCCGGTACAGCGGCAGCCAGTGCGGGCCCTGCCCAGCCCACAGCGGGCCGCTCGGATCCATCAGCTGTACGTCATCGGGCCGGATGTCGGTCACTTCCGACTTGATCCAGTGCAGCGGGATGGCGGCCAGCAGCACCACCAGCAGCGCGGCGGCGGCCATCTCACGAGTATAAGTCAGAGGGCTTCTCTAGCTCGGGCGGCCGTTCCGCCGGCGAACAAGGGCCGCCAGCATGCGATCGATCCTCTGGTCGGTCTTCTCTTGCTGGGCTTCGTGCCGGTCCATCCGGCGTTCAGCCTTGGCTTGAACGGCAACCAGAGCCGCTATCTTGAACCGGGTCTCCCGTTGGAAGACCCTCAGCTCCGTCGCGATGCTTTTGACGAGGCGTTCGATCTTCTGCACCCGCGCCTCGAACTTGGCCTGCCGTGCCTCAAACTGAGCCTCGAACTTGGCCTGCCGTGCCTCAAACTGAGCCTCGAACTTGGCGTCCCGGGCTGCCGCCTGAGCTGCGAACTTGGCGTCCCGGGCCTCGGTTCGCGCCTCCAGCCTGGCCTGCTGGGCCAGCAGAAACTCCACCGCGCGTTCCATGTCCATCGAGGCCCAGTCTATCACACGGTATGCCCCTCCGACACGGTAGAATGGCAAAGTATGCGCAGACTGGCCCTTGCGGCATGTCTCTCGATCGCCATCCTGGCTATCCCGGCGCCTGCTCAGCAGAGGCCTCCCTCCGGACACCTGGTGATGGTCCTCATCGGTCCCCCGGGCAGCGGCAAAACTACCCAGGCGAAATACTTCAGCCGCAAGCACCGCGTTCCATCCTTCAACATGGCCGACCTGTTGAAGCGCGAGATCGGCCGCAAATCCGACCTCGGCAAGCGCCTCAAAGTCGCCCTTGGCCACGGCGAGTTCGCCGGCGACGAACTGGCCAACGAGCTGGTGAAATACCGACTCGAGAGACCCGATTGCCAAAACGGCTTCATTCTTGACGGCTACCCGCGGACCAGCGGACAGGCCCAGTTTCTCGACCGGCTGCTGGAACAACGGGGCCTGCCCAGACCCGCCGTCGTCCACCTGGAGACCCCCGACCGCCTCGCGCTGGAGCGGATGCGCACCCGTGGCCGCGCCGACGATCGCGAGGATGTCATGGAGCGCCGCCTCTCCGACTATCACCAGGAGCGGGATGCGGTTCTCGAGTGGTACGCCAAAGGCAGCCTTCACCGCGTGGACGGCGCCAAGAGCCCCGCCGAGGTCACCCGAGCCATCGAGCAAGCTCTTCGGTAACACCGGCATCCCTGCCGGTTACGTTATAGCAACCATTAACAAATGTGATATCATACTCTCAGGAGGTCCTCGTGCGGATCGGCGTTCCCAAAGAGGTGAAGGACCACGAAGCGCGTGTGGCGCTTGTACCCAGCGGCATCATGGCCCTTTCGGAGGCTGGCCACCGCGTGGTCGTTCAGGCCGGCGCCGGAGAGGGCAGCGCCCTCCGGGATGAGGACTACCTCCGTGCCGGCGCTGAGATCGCCGCCTCGGCTGCGGAGGTCTGGCGCCGGGCGGATCTGGTAGTCAAGGTCAAAGAACCCCAGCCATCCGAATACGGCTTCCTTCGCCCGGGCTTGACGCTGTTCACATTCCTGCACCTGGCACCGCTGCCCGAGCTCACCCGCAAGCTGCTGGAAGGCCGGGTGAATGCCGTCGCTTACGAAACCATCAGGGAGGCCGACGGATCGCTGCCGCTGCTTACCCCGATGAGCGAGGTGGCGGGCCGGATGGCGGTCCAGGTCGGGGCCCGCTACCTGGAACAAGAAAACGGGGGCCGAGGCGTGTTGCTGGGCGGAGTCCCCGGCGTCGCCCCGGCCGAGATCGTCATCGTGGGAGGGGGAGTGGTCGGGACCAATGCCGCCAAGATCGCCCTCGGCTCCGGCGCCCGGGTCACAGTGATCGATAGAAACCTTAAGCGCCTCAGAGAGTTAGACGATATTTTTCAAGGACGAGTTGTAACCCTCGCCTCCAACCTTTGGACTTTAAGCGAGGCCATCCGGAAGGCCGATCTGCTCATCGGTGCGGTTCTCGTCCCCGGGGCGTCTGCGCCCAGGCTGGTCCGTCGCGAGATGATCGCCCAGATGAGGCCGGATACCGTAGCGGTGGACGTGGCCATCGACCAGGGCGGCTGCCTGGAGACGTCTCGACCGACTACCCACAGCGAACCGGTCTACCGGGTCGATGGGGTGATTCATTACTGCGTTTCGAACATGCCGGCGGCGGTGCCGCACACCTCCACGTTTGCCCTCACCAACGCCACCTTCCCGTACGTGCACCTGTTGGCGGAGCTTGGCCTGGAGCGTGCCATCCGGGCGAGCGCGGCACTTCGAGAGGGTGTGAACACCTACCGTGGGGAGTTGGTGTGCGCCGGAGTTGCCGAGTCCCAAGGGCTGCCCTGCCACGAACTGTCAACGGTGAGTAGCTGAAGCGGGTGGGGATTTCGCTTGTTCCCCCGTAGCTGGGGCCTTCCGTCCGGCCAAACCCCAGGTTATAATGGATTCGAGCGTCCAGGACGCTCCGTGGGGGGAGTTTGGGCATGCAACGGCCATTCACCCTTTCGGGCCGACGGCTGGAGATCCTCAGCTCGGTGGCACGCAACTATATCGCTACCGGCGAGCCCGTGGGGTCCAAGACCGTGGCCGGCCGGCGCCGGGACAAGCTGAGTCCGGCTTCGGTCCGCAATGTCATGGCGGAGTTGGAAGAGGCCGGCTATCTGACCCATCCCCACACCTCTGCCGGAAGGCTCCCGACCGAGAAAGGCTTGCGTCAGTACGTGCAGCACCTGGAGACCCGCCGGCTGGGGCCGAGCGAAGCCGATTATGTGGAGGACTGTCTGGGGCAGGCCACCACGCTGGAGGAGCGGCTCGTCAAATCCTCGCAGGTGCTGGCGGCCTTGACCCAGCAGGTCGGCATCGTGGTGCTGGCGCCGCTGTCGAAGGCGGTGCTGGAGCACGTGCAGTTTGTGCGTCTGGCCGACCGGCGGGTGCTGGTGGTACTGGTGGCGCGAGGCGACGTGGTGCGGCACCGTATCATCCGGCTGGCGGAGGAGACAACCGCCGAGGAGCTGGATCGCATCGCCGGCTATGTGAATCACCATTTCACGGGCTGGGAGATGGGCGCCGCGCGGCTGGAGATCCTCCGGCGCCTGGCGGAGGAGCGGGCCGCCTTCGACGACGTGCTTCGCCGCTTGCGGGTGTTGTGCCTGGAAGGGTTCTTGAGCGCCGGGTCGGAAAGCCAGGTATACCTGGATGGCACCCCCAACCTGATGGGAGGAGTTCAGACGGTGGAGGCCGAGCGGGTGCGCCAGCTGCTGGCGGCGCTGGAAGAGAAGCAGCGCCTCATCGAGCTGCTCGACGAGTGCCTGCGAAGCGAGATGACCGTGCTGGTGGGCGACTCGCTGGCGGTCTTGATCGGCCTGGAAGAAGCCATACCGGCCATGAGAGATTTCGCCCTGATTGGGACGACCGGCGAGGTGGAGCCGGGCGTGGCCAGCCGGCTGGCGGTCATCGGCCCTACCCGGATGCACTATGAACGGGTGATCTCCGCAGTGGCTCACGTGGCCAGCGTCTTCCACGAGTTGGGGGAAGCCAACTAACAGCAGACAGGAGACAGGAGACAGGAGACGGGAGGGGATCGGCTGGGCCCCGGTAGACACGATGAAGAACATGGACGAGGTGATGGAGACGACTGCACCGGCGCCGCTGGAGGCGCCACCGCCCGACGGGGCCTCCGAGCTGGAGGTCCTGGTGGCGGAGCGCGATCGCGCCGTGGCCCAGAAGGACGATCTTTGGGATCGCCTGGTCCGCAAGCAGGCCGAGTTTGAGAATCTCCGCAAGCGCGCCTCCAAAGAAAAAGACGAGATCCAGCAGTTTGCGGCCATGGAGGTGATCCGGTCGCTGCTGCCGGTGCTCGACGATTTTCAGAGGGCCCTGGGGGCCCCTGGCGAAGGAGAGGAGTACCGCAAAGGCATCGATCTGATCTTCCGGCGGTTCTGGGATCTGCTGGTGCAGAATGGCTTGAGCCCCATCGAGTCCAAGGGCAAGAAATTCGATCCTCACTTCCACCAGGCGGTCGACACCGTCAAGACTCCCGATCAGGAAGACCACACCAACGTCGAAGAGTATCAGCGCGGTTACGAGTTCAAGGGCCGCCTGTTGCGGCCGGCCATGGTGCGAGTGGCGGTCCGGGACTGAGGCAGCGTGGAGAAGCGCGACTACTACGACGTGCTGGGGTTGGAGCGTAACGCCAGCGAGCAGGAGATCAAGAGCGCCTACCGCAAGCTGGCGCTGCAATATCATCCCGACCGAAATCCCGACAACCCCCAGGCCGAGGACCACTTCAAGGAGGCCGCCGAAGCCTACAGCGTGCTCAGCGACGCGCAGAAGCGCTCCACCTACGACCACTTTGGTCACGCCGGACTGGCCGGCAGCGGCTTCGGCGGCCTGGACCCCGACATCTTCGCCGATTTCACCGATATCTTTGGGGACTTCTTCGGCTTCGGGGACCTGTTCGGCGGGCGGGCGCACGGCCGGACGGCGGCCCGCCGCGGCGCTGACCTGCGATACGACCTGGAGATCGGCTTCGAGGACGCCGTGTTTGGGCTCAACACCGAGATCAAGTTCCCGCGGCTGGAGACCTGCCACTGGTGCGGAGGTCGCGGCTCGGAGCCCGGCTCGGCTCCCTCGCCCTGCTCGACCTGCGGCGGCCGAGGCCAGGTGCGCTTTCAGCAAGGCTTCTTCACCATGACGCGCACCTGCTCCAGTTGCCGCGGCGCCGGGCAGGTGATCACCCGTCCCTGCACCCGCTGCCGGGGGGAAGGCCGCTCCCGCGCCGAGCGCCGCCTGAAACTCAACATCCCTCCGGGCGTCGACAACGGAACCCGCCTGCGGCTGGCCGGCGAGGGCGAGCCGGGTCGTAACGGCGGTCCTGGTGGAGACCTCTACGTGGTGCTGGCGGTCGAGGACCACCCCATCTTCGAGCGCCACGAGAATCACATCTACTGCACCATCCCTGTCAATGTGGCGCAGGCCGCCCTGGGGGTCGAGATCAAGGTGCCGACTCTGGATGGCGAGGAGTCGGTGCGGCTGCCGGCCGGGGTGCAACACGGCGCCGAAGTCCGCCTACGCGGCAAAGGCGTGCCCCACGTGAACGGCCACGGCCGGGGTGACCTGGTTCTGCAGGTCGCCGTCACCACTCCCTCCCGCCTCACCCGCGACCAGAAACGGCTCTTCGAGCAGCTGCTCGACACTCTGCCGGCCGACAACCAACCCTCCGAAAAAGGCCTGCTCGCGAAGATGAAGGACTACTTCGCCCAGTAACACAGGCATTCCTGCCTGTCGGTGGGTTGTGGATCGTGGGCTCGGGCGTGGCGGCGGTAACCCAGTCCTGCCTGTCGGCAGCGGCCTACGGCCGAACCAGCGGCGCGGGCTGAAGCCAGGCTGAAGCCCACGCCGGCACGCTGAAGCGTGCGCCACCTGGGGCCGCCTGGGGCCATACCAAGGGCAAAACCCCTACGCCAACGTTATCGACACCAACTCTGCGTACCTCTGCGATCTTTGCGCCTCTGCGGTACGAAGGGCCCTGGCCAAGCGCCCTGTTCACCGCGGAGACGCGGAGAACGGTAGAGGATCGCCGAGACGCTACACCACCTTGCCCCGCTGTAAACCCGCGATCTCCTCCTCGCCGAAACCGAGCTCGCGGAGGACCTCGGCGGTGTGCTCCCCCAGCGCCGGCGCCGGGCGGCGGATCTCCCCAGGGGTCTCGGAAAGGCGCACTGGAGTCCTCGAAGCGGGTATGTCGCGTGCGGCTCCGGCGCGAGGCATGTATTGCAGCAACTGGCGGGCCTGCACCTGGGGGTCGGCCAGCACCTGGTCGAGCGACAGCGCCGGGCCGGCGGGGATGCGGGCGGCCTCCAGCTCGTGGACGGCCTCCTGGGTGGTGCGCTGGCGGCACCAGGCCTCCATGGCCTCGGTAATAGGCTGGTGGTGGTCGGCGCGGCCGATGTCGGTGGCCAGCCTGCGGTCCTCGAGCCGATCGTCCCCCCACACCAGCCTCGCCCAGCGGTCGAACATGGCCTCGCCGATCACCTGCACCACGATCCAGCCGTCGCGGGTGCGGTAACAGTCCGCCGGGGCCGAGTGGTAGCCCCGGCTGCCCTGCTGGCGGCGCTCGATGCCGGTGACGTGGCGCTCCGCCAACAGCGGCGTCATGAAGGTCACCGCGGTGGCCAGCAGCGAGGCCTCCACCAGCTGGCCGCGCCCGGTCTTGTGCCTGTGGAGCAGCGCCGCCAGGGCCCCGCTGGCGGCGTGCAGAGCGGTGCCGTAGTCGGCGAAAGGAACCACCGACCGCACCGGTGGGCCCCCAGAGCCGGTCAGGCTCATGGCCCCTGACATCGCCTGGGCCACGGTGTCGAATCCCACCCGCTCGGCGTAAGGTCCCGTCGAGCCGAACGCCGAGATCATCACCAGGATGATGTCGCTGCGGACGGCGCGCAGGGAGTCATAATCAATGCCCATCCTCCGCATCACGCCCAAAGGCAGGTTGGCGATCACCACGTCGCCCCAAGCCGCCAGCCGGCGGATGACTTCCCTGGCCCCCGCCGCCGATGGGTCCAGCGTCAGGCTCCTCTTGTTGCGGTTCAGGTTCAGAAACAAGCTGCCGTCGCCCTGCTCGGTGATCGGCCCCAGGGCGCGGTCCTCGCTGCCGCCCCGCCGATCCACGCGAATCACGTCGGCGCCCCAGTCGCCCAGCAGCATGGCGCAGTAAGGCCCGGCGATGAACCGCCCGAAGTCGACGACGCGGATTCCCTCGAGCAGCAAGGCTACCTGTCCGGAGAATTCACGTAGTCGGCCAGCACCCCCAGGTTCTGAATGAAGGTTCGGCTCTCGATCTGGCCGTTCGAAATCCAGCGGCCCTGGTGGTCCAGGGCGGCGATCACTTCACGGACGCGGTCGGGACCTGGCCGCCGGGCCGGCTGTCGCCGGGAGGCTCGAACCGCCTCCAGGCCTCCCTGGCGACGGGTCTTTTCCAAGGCCTCGTAGGCGGCCATGGTCTCGGGAACCCGGAAGCTCGACTGGAAGCTGTAGTGGGTCGGCAGATCGTCGTCGGTGTACACCAGCTTGTAGTCGCGGGTGAAGTAGAGCGGCCGGTTGGTCTCGACCTCGTAGAAGCGCGCCCAGCGGTTCGGAGCGATCTGGGAGCGGCGGAACCACTCCATGGCCGCGGGGATCGGTTTCAGGTATTTCTCATCCCCGGTGAAAGCGTAGATATCCATCAGGATGCGGATGACCCCGGCCGATTCCCCCGAGCAAACCGAAGGCGGCTCGAAGCGGCGCGCCCAGGCGGGCTTCATGTCGAGGTCGTACTGCTGCGCCCAGGCCGGCTGGGGCGCCGGCCGCTGGGCAAGAATCATGAAGTCGCCAGCCTTGCGGACGGCCTGGCGGAAGCGCGGGTCCCGAAACTCGACCCAGGCCTGCTGCATGGTTCGGACCAGGTCGGCGATGGTGTCGTCATTGAAGGTGTGGTAGCCGTAGTAGCCAGTAGAGGGCGCGGGGTGGCGCTGGGGCCAGGCGCCGTTGGGCCGCTGGCTCCCGAGCAGCGCCTCCAGGCCGTAGTCGATGGCGGCCTTGATCTGAGGGTCGGGGCGGGCCTTGTAGACGTCCATCAAGAAGCGAAGCGCCGCCTGGGTGTTGTCGTCATCGTAGGTGGATATATTCTGGCCGCCCGGAGAGGGTTCCAGGCGATAGTTCCACTTCTTGCGGAGCGCCGGGTCGAACTCCACCCGGTAGTCCCAGCCGCCCGACTGGAGCTGGCCGCGCACCAGGGCCCCGGCGGCGGCCGCGGCGTCGTCGATGCGGCCGGCGCCGAGCAGCGCCTGGCCCACCACCGGGGCGCCGGGCGGCTGCACCCAGATCTGGGTCTTGGTGGCGGCTCCCTCTCCGGCGCGGGTCTCAAGGTCCAGCGAATAGCGCCACAGGTACCCGCCCTCGGTCGAGATGGAGCGGAAGAACCGCGCCGCCCGGTCGATAGCGTCGCGCGCCTGGGTCTTGAGAATATCCTGAGGCGCCCGGAGGGGCTTGCCGGGCGCGGCTTCCTTCTGCACCTGGCCGGCCCAGACCACCGGTGTGCCCGCCACCAACACATACGGGATCCCCGCCGAGGGCCGATGGCCGTCCTCGTAGGTGGCCTGGTCGATCACGCGCCCGGGATCGAAGATCGTGATGTCGGCGTCGGCCCCCACCCGGATCCGCCCCTTGCGCGCCATCATGGAACGCGGCGCTCCAGGCGCTGGGCCGGCATCAGGGTCATCTTGCGCAGGGCCTCCATCAGGGTGAGGTCGCGGTTCTCCCGCGTGTAGCGGCCCAGGATCCGCGCAAAGGTCCCCGAAGACCTCGGATGGCCCCGGCCGCCGTCACTGGCAATCATGGCCAGCGGATGCGCCACCGCTGCCCGGACCGCCGCCTCGGTGTTGGAGTGGCTGATGACCGAGCCGCCCTGCTTGCGGTATTTCAGGAAGCTTTCCCGGGTCAGCCGCTCGCCGGTCGCCACCCACTGGAGACGCTGGTAGTCGGCGGCGGGGCGGTTCTCCCAGCCGTCGTAGAGGGCGCTCTCGATGCGGGTCTGGCTGGCGGCGTAAGGGTAGCACTCCGTCGACACGTCGAGGCCGCGGCTGCGGGCTTCCGCTATCACCTCCAGCCAGGCCTTCGTCGCCGGGCCGCCGGAAGACTGCACGTGCACGATGTGCAGCGGCGCGCCGGTGATGGCCGCGGCGGCGATCACCTCCTGGAGGCCGTCGGCGCGATCCCCGCTGCGCACGTGGACGTGGCAGGCGGCCCCGTGGCGGGCCGCCACCCGAAACATCTCCAGGATCTCCCAGCGCGAGGCCGCTCCGGTATAAGCAATGCCGAAGCCCACCGCCGGGGCGCCGCGCTCCAGACCCTCGGCGAGGAGCCTTTTCATCTCGGCGATCTGCTGGTCGGTGGCCGCGCGCCGGGCGGCGTCGCCGGCCGGCAGGAAAGCGCCGGGGTCGCCCATCAGCTTCATCCGCACCGGGATGTGGCCGATGCTGGCGCCGTAGTTCACCAGCGCTTTCCCTTCCCGCTCGGCGTACCAGGCGTCGATATCGGCGACTCCGACCTCCAGTTCCAGCGCGCTGGTGACTCCGTCCTGCGCCAGCAGCTCATAGGCCTCCGGAGTCTGGCCGTGCCGATGCAGATCCACGAAACCCGGCGCCACCACCAGGCCCCGGGCGTCGATGCTGCGCTTGCCCTCCAGCGGCTTCTCGCTGATCTCCTGGATGACTCCCTTGGTGATGCCGATGTGACGCGGCGCGTCCAGACCCGACTCGGGATCCATCACCCGGCCGTTCTGGATTACCAGATCGTAGGGGGCGGCCAGGGCCGCCAGCAGCAGGGCTATCTTCACAGGACTATTGTACCCACCATCCACAACCGGGGCGGCCGCAGACCGGCCCAGAGCGCGACGCTGGAGCGGGATCAGGAATCAGGATGTCCCACCTCACCCAACTCAACCCGCAGAATTGATTCGATCTGCTCCTTCAGCGCAGGGGCCTCCTTGGTTGCCGCCCGCCATACCTCTTCCCAGTCAATCCCGAAGTAGGCGTGCACAAGAATGTTGCGAAAGGCCACTATCTTCGGCCATGGCGCCTCGGGATGTCGAAGTCTGAGTTCTTCAGAAACTCGGGCTGCCGCCTCGCCAATCACCGCCAGCTTTTGTACCACAGCGCTGCGGACCAGTTCAGACTCTAAGAAGCTCGAGCGATCCACTCCCCCTATGAACTGCGCAATATAGCCAGCCGCCTCCAGAATGTCGCGGAGGTACAACTCCTCACGCCGCATAGAGGCGCCGGGCATCTTGAATCACAGAATTGCGAATGAGGGGCTTGAGGCCGTTCTTGGAAACCAGGTCCACCTTCCTGCCGAGCAGCTCGGATAGATCCAGCATTAGCCCGGCGTGATCCAGCAGGCCGGGCTCGGCCTCTGGAAGGAATTCGACCAGCAGATCAATATCGCTGTCCGGGCGCATCTCTCCTCGCGCCGCCGATCCGAAGACAGAGAGTTCTCGGACTCGGTACCGCCCGCAGATCTCGGCGAGTCTCCTGTCGTCCCCTTCGATGTGTCCCAGGCGCATCGTGAGATCCAAGGGCCTGTTCCCTATTATGCCTCAATCTGACCAGCCAGGCAGCCGGAATGCCTGGGGTTACCGCAAACAGCGGTTCAAGAAGTTGGCGGTGATCTTCTGCACTCGCTCGTCGACGCCGAAGGTCCGGCCTAGCCGCGAGGCGGCCGGAACATGTCCCGGCGGGCTGCTCAACCCCTCCGCCCACCAGATGGTCCCGGCATTGAACACCCAGCCGCCGTTGCCGCCCGGAAAAACGACCGCCGCAAACCGGCCCGGTCCGGACCCGGCGCTGAACGGCGCCAGCGGCGCCGCGGCCACGACTTCCAGGCCCGGCAGCTCGGCCGGATCGCCGTGATATTCCCATCCGATCAGGCCCGGGATGTAGTCGCCGTTGCGGAGGCCGGTTCCCTCGAAGATCCAGTGATTCGCCCGGGTGATGACCCAGTCGCCGTAGCCCGGCCCGAACGACTTGAGGCCCATCAACAGGTGCTCGTCGGTGAAGCGGACGGAGCGCGCAAAGGTCCGCAGGTTCCGGTAGGTCGCGATGGCGTGGTAGACGGAGTTGCCGCTCAGGAACGCCAGGCTGACGCCGCGGTCGCGGGCGGCCTTGACGTGGTCGTACATGGCGCGCGTCCAGTACTCGTCGTGCCCCACCGAGAGGAAGACCTTGCACCGCTTCAGGATCTCCGGGTCGCGATCCATGTCGAGGTTGGAACAATAGGCGACATCGTAGCCTTGCTGCTCCAGCCAGTACGCCAGGGGGAACTCCCACAGCAGGTACTCGCCCGACCCGAGCGACAACGCCACCTCCTGGACCTGGCCGTATTGCGCGTAGGGGCGATCGAAGCTCACCCGCACGTTGGGCCCGGTGTAGCTGTAACCGTTGCCCACCTTGGGGGCGCCGTCGTCGTAGAGGGAATCCCAGCCCGGCCACTTGTTGTAAGCCTGCCAGGTCAGGTCGCTCGATTGAAACAGGAGGTCGGCAGCGCGTTTTTCCTTGACGATGAAGATGATGTAGCTCTGGACCGGCTCGGCGCTCAAGGAGAGCTTGGCCAGATAGACGCCGCTGGGCCAGTCGGAAGGAATGGCGAGCGCCGCCGCCGGCTTCCAGTTGCACTCCCGGACGCGCTCGGCGCCCATCAGGGGCACCGGCTGGGGCTCGGCTGGGAAAGGCCCCAACTGCTGCATGTGACGCCCGCCTTTGCCGCCGTAGTAGCCGGTGCGATAGATGTCAATCGTGAACCGCCGCGCCGGACTGGCGCTGACCAGGAACTCGATCTTCTGGCCAGGGTAGAGGCTGGTGTCGGAGGCGTAGCCCTCCAGGCGAGGCGAGCGCAGCCCGGCGCCGCCCTGGCGATCGAACGAGTAATGCTTTAGCTGCCACTCGACGGTCCCGGGCCGGCGGTTCTCCTCGGTGATGCGGTTGTCCGCCGGCGCGGCCCGCGCCAGCAGTGGGGCGGCCGAGTGGAGGAGGCTTCGCCTGGTGAGCTTCACCACAATACCTCGACCGGATACCGCCGGATCATCCGGTCTGATGCCACCAGCGGCAGCCGCTCCGCCCGGCACTGCGCGATGATCAACCGGTCAAACGGATCACGGTGGTGATCCGGCAGGCTAAAGAGCCCAAAGACGTGGCGGGCTTCGACCGGCAGGACCGACTCGATACCCAGGGCCGTCATGTGCTCGTGAAAAAACTCCCTGCTTTCAGGCAGCTCCAGCTTGCCCGTCCGAACCTTCACGGCGATCTCTCAGAGGCTGGCGGCGCTAAGAACGAGTTCGTTGGCCTGGTTTTCGAGCACCCGGAGGGCGCCGGCCGAGAGCCGCGAGGTTTCGCCGGCGACGCACCACAGGAAGATGTTGGTATCCAGAAGAACGCGCACCCAGGAAGGCCTCCACTTCTTCATCGCTCATGGGCGCGTCCCAGCTCTTCTGAAAGACGATCTGGCCAGCGGCGCTCCCGAACACGCGCCGGGCCGGCTTGCGAACACGCACCAGCCTGGCCACCGGTTTGCCGGCCTTGGCGATGATGACTTCCTCTCCCATGCGAACCTGTTCAATCAGCCGGGAGAGGTGGGTCTTGGCGTGGTGAATATTCACTTCCACGGCCCCATCTTAGCTAAGGCCGATTGACCAAGTCAACTGGCCGGTCAGCGGTGGGTGTGCGACACAAAAGCCCGCACAGGCCCGGCGCGGCCCTCCAGGCACAGCAGAAACTCGACCTGGGAGGCCGCGCCTGGCTCCGTTGTGCGGGCGAGTTTCTTCGAAGGGGTGGCGTTGGCGGCCCTCCGCAATTGTCATCCCGAGCGTAGCGAGGGATCTGCTGTTGCGCGGGGGCGAAAGCAGATCCCTCGCTCCGCTCGGGATGACACAGGCTGTGTTACCAGATGAACTTCAGGGCCAGCTGCACGTAGCGCGGGTAGTTGGTCTGGCCCTTGGCCACCGTGGCCTTGTCGACGCTCCCGAACGTGGCGCTCTCGGGGTTGTTGTTGAACGCCCCGTTGTAGAACATGTAGGTGTTGAACACGTTGAAGGCCTCGGCGCGAAACTGGAGGCTGGTCTTCTCCGTAAGGGCGGTGATCTTGTTGAGCGAGACGTCGGCGGTGGGCGCGCTGTGGAGCCGCACGCGGCCGTCGCGGAAGCTGGTCAGGCGCGGCGCGAAGCGCGGCAGGATCAGGAAGTTGTAATCGGCGCAGCCGGCCGCCACGCTGAAGGGCTGCATGGTGATGGAGCCGTTGTCGTTCCAGCGCGCCACGCAGGGTCTCACGGCCTGCACCCGGGCCGCCGACCAGTCCAGGTCGGGCAGCCTGGCTTCCTTCGCATAGAGCACGTTGCCCGGCAGATCCCAGGGCCGGCCGGACTGCCACTGGAAGATCCAGGTGTTCTCCCAGCCGCTGACCACCCGCTTCCAGAAGCCGTGCGTGGTGTTCAGCAGGCGCCGCCCCTGGCCGAACGGCAGTTGGTAGACGCTGCCGACCGTGAAGCGGTGCGGCCGATCCCAGGTGTAGAGTCCCTGCTGCATGATGTCGCGCTGCACGTCGTTGAAGCCGGTCCGCTCGACCATCTTAGACAGCGTGTAGGTCGCAATCAGATTCAGGCCGCCCCGCCGCCGGGCCTCCAAGCTCACCTGCATGGAGTTGTACCAGATGGCACCGTCATTGCGGGTCAGCTGGGTCAGGCCCCCGAAGTGAGGATAGGGCGTCGCCAGGCCGCTGCGGGCCACCGTTGGGCTGGTGAAGGTGGCCGTCCCTCGAAACGGCTCCAGGCCCTCAAAGGGGTTCGGCGCCCGCTCGTCGCAGTAAAGCGGGTTGCCGCCCTCCATCAGGTTGCACCGCTGCCGGAAGGCCAGATCGTTATGGTTGAACGACCGGCTGGTTTCGAGATTCTTGGTCCGGCTGCCGACGTAGGAGGCCTCGATTCTGGAATTGGCCGGCAGCTGGTATTGAAAACCAAACGAGAACTGGTTCACGTAGGGCGTCTTGAAGCCAGGATCCACGAAGCTGAAGCCGCGCCCCAGGAAGCTCAGCAGGCCGAGCGAACTCCCGGGCGGCGCTTGCACGCCGTCGGGGAAGGGATTGTTGATCAGGTTCGGGAAAAACGTCCGGCTGCCGTCGAGGGAGTTGATCAGCGGCGTCGACTGGCTGAAGCCGTTGGTTTGCAGGTAGTCGTTGTTGGGGTTGAGGTAATACCGTCCCCAGCCGCCGCGAATCACCAGCTTCCGGGTCAGCTGGTAGCCGAACCCGGCCCGCGGTTGGATCGCTCCGCCATAAAAATCGGTGGCGTTGCGCGGCACCTCGTCCAGCCCGGCGAACAGCAGCCCCCCCTTGAGCGTCGGGAAGCCAGGAAATCTCCGGCGATCCACCAGCCGGTCCGCCGGGTTCACGGCCTCGGCGTCGAAGGACCGGTTCATGCGGTCGTAGCGCTCGTGGGGCGCGATGTTGAGGTCCCAGCGCAGCCCGAGGTTGAGCGTCAGCCGGGAGGTGACCTTCCAGTCATCCTGCACCCAGGGCGCGTAGTACTTGAACAGGAAGATCGGAAACAGGTTGTAGTTCACCGCCCCGCTCGAGGGGGTGCCGAGCAGCCAGCTGGCGATGGAGTTGCCGCTCAGGGCGTCGGCGCGGTTGAATTCCCTCTGGGTGTTGGCTCGGGTGGCCCCCAGGGTGAACACGTTGCCGGGATTCTGGGTCGAGTACTGGATCCAGCGCATATCGACGCCGGCCTTGATCATGTGCGAGCCGCGGATGCGCGTGAGGGTGGGGTGGAAGGCCCAGTTGTTGGTGATGTTGGAGGTCTGGTAGCGCCCCAGGCCGATGTAGCCGTCGAAGGTATAGACCCCGAACTGCGGCCCGTGGGGCAGCCGGCTGACCAGCGACGCCGGAAAGCCCAGCGTCGTGAGGTCGAAGCCCTCGTTGCCCTTCATGCGGTTGGCTTCCACAAAGCGGTTAAAGGACAGCCGCCAGTTGAGGATGAGGTTGGGAGTGAGGGTCGAGACCCAGTCGAGCACCTGGGCGTAGTTGATCCGCCGGTGGCGGTAGTAGCCCTGGTGTCCGGGCACTTCCTTCATCCCGTTGTCGGTGCGCTCCTGGAAGCGGTCGTTATTGGCGTGGCGGAAGAACAGGCGGTGGCGGTCGCCGATGTTCTGGTCCACCTTGGCCACCACGTTGTAGAAACCGTCGATCTCGAGCTGCTCGCCGCCGGACACGAAGAAGTTCTGCACCGCGTAGCCGACGCCGGGTGTGGAGGTGTTGGGCTTCGGCATGTACTCAACAAGCCGGCGCGCCACGGGATTCACGCGGTTGCGCGGGAGGAGGTTGCCCGGAAAGGGGTCGCGGGTCCAGACGCCGTTCACCTCCCGGCCGCTGGCGGGGTCATAAACCGTGATACGCCGGCCCTGCGGGTCCACCAGCTTGCTGAAATCGCCGTCGCGCATGTCCGATTCCGGCACCGAGAGGTTCAGCGGCCCGGGCGTGCCCTCGCGGTAGCCCTCATAGTTGACCATGAAGAAGGTCCGGTCCCGGCCGTTGTAGAGCCGCGGCAGATAGACCGGCCCCGCCACCTGGACGCCGTACTGGTCCAGGTAATGGCCGGAGCGCTCGGCGCCGCGGGCGTTGTTCTGGAAGGAGTTGGCGTCCCAGCCGTTGCGGCGCGCGAACTCGTAGGCCGTCCCGTGGAAGGTATTGCTTCCGCTCTTGAGCGAGACATTGATGATGCCGCCCCCGGTGTGCCCGTACTGGGCGTCGTAGGAATGGTCTGGATCTTGAATTCCTGCACCGCGTCCACCGGCGGCACCAGCGCGATGTTGTTGCCGCCGGCCTGGGCGTTGTTGGGAGCGCCGTCGAGCAAGAACTCGTTCTGGCGGTTCTGGCTGCCGTTGATGGACCAGTCGGCGATGGCCCCGTTGTCAAATGGCCGCTGATAGATCTGGGCGCCGTTGAAGTTGACGCCGGCGATCAGCATCGAGAGCATGAAGGGGTTGCGGGCGTTGAGCGGAAACTCCCGGACCCCCTGGCTGTCGATCACGCCGCCGCGGTCGGCCGTGGTGGTCTCGAGCAGCGGCGCTTCGCCGGTCACGGTCACCTGCTCGGTGACGGCGCCCACCTCGAGGGTGATGTCGACGGCGGCGGTTTGACCGATGTTCAGCGTCAGACCCTCGCGGGTGTAAGCCTTGAAGCCGGCCACCTGGGTCGAGAGGTTGTAGGCGCCGGGCCGCAGCAGCGGGACCGCGTAGATGCCTTGGGCGTCGCTGACCGCGGTGGCCACCTCGTTGGTGGCGGTATTGCGGACCTGCACCACCGCGCCGGGCACGGCGGCGCCGGTGGAATCGATCACCCGTCCGGTCAGGGTGGCACGGAACTCCTGGGCATAGGCGGCGGCGGCGAGAACGCACAGCATCGGCAAACAGCGCATGGAAACCTCCTGGTGCGGCTATTATAGCTTGCCAGGGGCGCCCCGACGGCCGTTGCGGCTAGAAGAACATCGCCACCGTCAGGTGCATGATCGGCTGGCCGCCCCACTCCGCCGTCCGCGGCTCGCTGCGCACTTTGCCGAAGGTCCTGGGATTCTGGAAGTCGACCGCGGTGGTGATGTTCGACCACTGGAAAGTCTTCATGAAATCCCGAAATCCGCCGGCGACCGCCAGCCCGTAAATCGACTCCGGCAGCCCGGCGTTGCCTGCCCCTGTCAGGCCGCCGCTGCCGGAGATCCCGAACGACGGCAGCAGATCCTGCGCCACGTTGGGGATGCCGAGCTGCTGCGGCCAGTTCTTCCCCGCCGAGGGCACGAACCGCTGGGCATTGAACCGCATCCTGCCCACTCGGGCGTCGTGGATCATGGTGGGGCTGATCACCCAGGTCTTGCCGATCGAGACGTTCTGATCGGTTTGCGGCGTGGTGTTGCCGTCGGCGGCGTCGAAGTCGATATTCCGGATGTTGCGCGGGGGCCTTCCGGCGCCGTTCTCGTGGAAGTAGCTCCAGGTCCCGTAGATCTTGAATTTCGGGCTGAACTGGTGGTCGATCTTGCCGGCGTAATACTCGTGGAACACGCGGGCGTTCTCGCCGTAGATGATGTTCTCGACGGGCCCGTTGGCGTTGGGGTGTCGAGCCGGTTCGGCGGCACCCAGGGGTCGATCTCGATGACCTTGCGGGCTACCGGATCCCAGCGGCTCAGCGGGACGATGCGGTTGGGCCGCGGGTCGCGTACCCAGGTCCCGTTGGGAAGCTGCCGCGTGGTGGCCGGGTCCCACAGCTCGTTGCCCACGCCGCCGAAGTTGAAATCGCCCCTCTTCATGTCCGGCGTCGGCGCGTTGCTGAAGGCCTGCGCCAGCTTCTTCTCGATCAGCTTCTGATAGGCGAAGAAGAAGAAGGACTTGTTGCGGCCGTCGTACAGCCCCGGCAGCCGGATCGGGCCGCCGACATTGGCGTCGGGCATCATGAAGAAGGTCGGCTCGCCGCTGGGAAAACCCGGTTTGGGCGTGGACGTTTTCTGCTGATCGAAGAACAGCCGGTGCTGCGTGCGTCGCGAGCGTCCGTAGTTGGAGGCCAGGCCGTGGATCTCGTTGGTGCCGCTCTTGCGCACCACGTCAATTACGCCGCCGACGGCGCCGTACTCGGCCGGAGGGGCCGTCGTCACCAGCTTGACTTCCTCGACGGCATTCAGAATCGGCCGGACGATTCGCGTGTTGCCCATGGGGCTGTTGGCGCCCACCCCATCCTCATAGACGCCAATGGCGGTGTCGCGCAGGCCGGCGACGTGGCCGGCGCCGATGCCCAGGCTGTACCCTTCGTAAGCCACACCCGGCGTCAGCCGCAGGATGTTGGTGACGTTGCGCTGGAACAGCGGCAGGTCGTACATGGCCGCGCCCTTCAGCGAAGTACCCGCCGCGCGGAGGTCTCGGTTTCGAGCAGCGGCGCCTCCCCCGACACCTGAACCTGCTCGGTGAGCGTGCCGACCTCCAGCACGGCATCCACCGGCAGGATGGCGCCGGCACGCAGCTGCAGATTCTCGCGCAGGAAGCGCTTGAACCCGGCCGCCTCCACGGTCACCCGATAGGGACCCGGCGGCAGCGACGGCAGCCGGAACAGCCCTTCCTGGTTGGTCGCTGAGTTGTATGTGAAGTTGGTGTCGAGGTTCACCACCACCACGGAGGTGCTGGTCACCACGGCCCCCGTGCCGTCGGTCACCCGGCCAGTGATGATGGAGACTCCAAACTGTCCCCAGGCCGGCGCGACAACCAGCAACGCCCCTGGTAGAGAACGACCGGCTCGTCGATTTCGCGCGGACGGCTCGGAGAATGGCCGAAGAGTTCCCGGGCGAATGGCTATCAAGCACGCATGCTTTGTTACATCATCACCCCATGCCCATAGCCGCCACGGAGGTTCGCGACCGGTTGACCTTCGGCGCTTGGCAGAAGTGACCCACCTCTGCTCTCCAAAACTGACCCTGGCAGTCGGTAGCTGAGCCTCGGCGGGGCACTGGCCCGTCCGCCCCTCCGGTGTGCTTAACCGTTTTGCGGAGTTTGCTGGGATGTGAGGCGACGTGGCGCACGCTTCAGCGTGCCGGCGTGGGCTTCAGCCCACGCTGCGTGGTTTCACCCGCACCCTTCGGCGAGCTGAAGCTCGCCGCTGCACGCTGAAAGCGTGCGCCACGACCGCTTCCCCCAAAACGGTTAAGCACACGCCCCTCCGCCTCCGCCTCCGCTTGACTCCGATCCCCAAGTGATATATAGTTTGAATCGACAACAAAGCGCCGGCGGGGAGTCACCTGGGCTCCCCGACGGGTGAATCTGGGGTTAAAGGGGGGAAGAGGTTATGTCTCGGCGTATTAGTCTGGCGTTGTGTTTCGCTGCTCTGTTCCGTTTGGCAGTCTTCTCACAGGAAACGCGATCCACCCTTTCCGGGCGGGTCCTCGATCCGCAGGGTAGCGTCATCGTCGGCGCCACCGTGGTGACGCGAAACACCGACACGGGCGTGACGCTCACTTTCTTGACCAACGAGACCGGCTACTACCAGGCCAGTCTCCTGATCCCCGGCAACTACGAGCTGACCGCGGAGATGGCCGGCTTCAAGAAGCTGGTGCGGAGGGGCGTGGCGTTGCCCACTTCCACCCACCTGACGGTCGACCTCCATCTGGAGGTCGGCGGGGTGACCGAAACGGTGCAGGTGACCGCGGACGCGCCGCTGCTCGAAACCAGCGCGGTCACCGCCGGCCGGGTGCTGGAGAATAAGTCCATCATGGAGCTTCCCGTCATGGGCAACAGCGTTATCACCCTGGTGCGCATGACGCCGGGCGTCCAGACCGGAGGCGTGAACAACCTGCTGGCGCCGCACTCCAACATCGGCGGTTCCGACTATAATATCGAGGGCAACGCCGGAGGCAACTCCTGGACGCTGGACGGCTCCCCCAACACCGGCCCCAGCCGCCGCCTGGCCTATCTGCCCTACACCGACGCGGTCGCCGAGTTCAAGGTGGAAACGAGCAATTTCGACGCCAGCCAAAGCAACGGCCTCTCGATCAGCATGATCTCGAAATCGGGCGCCAACAGCCTCCACGGCGCCGCCACCTGGCAGCACTGGCAGCAGCGCTGGAACGGAACGCCCTTCTTCACCAAGCAGAATTACTTCCGCAGCATTGCGGCTGCCGAGGCGGCCGGCAACACCGCCCGAGCCAACCAGATCCGCAACACCGACAAGCAGCCCACCGGCCGCTCCCACAATTGGGGCGCCTCCGGCGGCGGCCCCGTGGTAATACCCAAGATCTACGACGGCCGCAACAAGCTGTTCTGGTTCTTCACTTACAACGCCCTGCGGGAGATCAAGTCGGAGGAAGCCAGCACCTTCAACCGGACGGTGCCCACGGCGAATGCGCGCAACGGCGATTTCCGGGAAATGCTCAGCCTGCCCAGCCCGGCGCAGTATATCGTGTACGACCCGGCCAGCGTGATTCGCGATCCGGCGCGCCCCTCGAACTTTCTCCGCACCCCGTTTGAAAACAATACCATTCCCAGAAGCCGGTTCGTGAACCCCGCCTACGACGCCATCACGAAGTTTTATCCGGCGCCCAACAACCCGCCGGCGACCGGCCAGCAGCCCGTGAACAACTATCTCTCCTTCAAGGCGCCGTACAATTGGGACTACACGGCGATTTCCAACCGGGTGGATTACCAGATCAGCGACAAACTCCGCATGTTCGGCCGCTGGTCGTTTAACAACTTCGCACCCGAGAACCGCGGGGACTGGACCGTGGAAAGCGCGCCCGGCCTCAACATCGGCGGGCTGGTCCGCAACAACAAGGGCGGCAATATCGACCTGGTCTACACCCAGAACCCGACCACCATTTGGGACTTCAACATTGCCATGAACCAGTTCCGCGAAGGGAACATCCGGCCCTTTCCGCAGACCTTCAAGCCCTCCGATCTCGGCCTGCCCACCTATCTGGACGAGAAGGCCGGCGTGGACCACATCCTGCCGCAAATGGCGGTGGCCGGCTACACTACCATCAGTCCGGGCGGCATCTCCAACTGGACCCGGTACCGGATTGCGACGGGCAAGCTGGAAGTGACCCACATCCGCGGCAAGCACACCCTGCGCGCGGCCTTTGACAATCGATACCGTTTCCGCACCTCCGGCAGGAACGGCAACACCAGCGGTAATTTCGGTTTCGGGAATACCTATGTCCGGAGGGACGACGACGGCGCCACGCCTGCCTCCAACCTGGGGCTGGCCTGGGCCTCGTTCATCCTCGGCGTTCCCAACGCCATCGGCATCCAGACCCTGGACACCTACGCCATGCTGACCCCTTACTACGGCGCGTTCGTTCAAGACACCTGGCGTGTAACCCCGAAGCTCACCCTGAACCTCGGCCTCCGCATGGAGTACGAACCCGGGTCGACGGAACGGTATGACCGGATGATCGGCGCGTTCGATCCAAAACTCACGTTGCCGATCACCGCCGGCTCGCAAACCGCTTACGCCGCCAGCCCGGTTCCCGAGCTGCCGGCTTCCCAGTTCCAGGTTCTGGGCGGGTCCACCTATGTAGGAACCGGTGGCGTGCCGCGGAGCCTGGTCAAGCCGGAGACGATGTGGCTGCCTCGAGTGGGCGCGGCTTATCAGGTGACCGACAAGACCGTCATCCGCGGTGGTTACGGAGTCGGCTTCGACACCTTGAACGTGTTGAACTTCGGTCCCGACCAAACCGGATACACCGAAACCACCGGCACCCCGCTGGCGACCGATCCCGCCGGCTTCGTCTGGAACCCTCGGTTCGGGGCCAACAACCCGGCCAATCACAGAAGCCCGCTGCTGGATCCCTTCCCGGTCCGCGCCGACGGCACCCGCTTCACGGCGCCGTTGAGGAACGCTCTCGGGATCATGGCCCGGGCCGGCCGCGGCTACGGTTTCACCAATTACAACCAGGACCACGCCCGGGTACAGCGCTGGCGCATCGGCGTGCAACGCCTGTTGCCCGGCAGTTGGGTGGTCGACGCCGCCTACAGCGGCTCTTACTCGGACCGCCTCGGCATTGGCCACAAGGTGGATATCCTGCCGGAGCAGTTCTGGGGCAGCGGCACGGTTCGCGCCAACGCCATCCTCACCAACCTGAACTCCAATGTGGCCAATCCGTACCGGCTCAACAACTTCGCGTCCTTGCAGCAGGCCAACCCGGTTCTTTACAACGACATGAGCCAGCAAGCGTTCTTCACCAACGCGACCATTCGGAAAGCCAACCTCCTCCGGGTTTACCCGCACATGAACAACAACCTGACGAACAATCAGGAGTCGGTCGGCAAGGCCCGAACGCACGCTTTCGAGCTGAGCGTGGAAAAGCGTTTCTCCAAGGGCTTCAACTTCAATCTCGGCTACACCGCCTTGAAGGTCAGGGAGAAGAACTTCTACTTCAACCAATTTGACGCGGAGCCGTCGTGGCGCACCTCCAACAACGGACGGCCGCATCGGTTGGTCGCCACCGGAGTCTTCGAATGGCCCTTCGGCAAGGGCAAGGCCTTCGGAAGCGGCGCCGGCCGGGCGCTGAATCTGCTGATCGGCGGCTGGCAGACGGCGGCGACCTATGAGTTCCAACCGGGAGGCCTGCTCGATTGGGGCAACGTGTTCTTTTACGGGCAGGACGTCGGCGAGGTCAATAACGTCAGCAAGACCTTGGACAAGTGGTTCAACACCGCCAACTTCGAGACCAGGCCAGCCAGCGCTCCCAACGAGTATAACCGCCGCACCTTCCCGACCCGCGTCCCGGACCTCCGCTCCGACAAAACCAGCCAGTGGAATGCCAACATGGCCAAGAATCTGCCCCTCACCGAGCGGATGAATATGCAGCTTCGCCTGGACGTGCTGAACGTGCAGAACCGGTCGCAAATGCAGGGCCCCAATACGGATCCGTTGTCCACCAACTTCGGGCGCGTCGTTTCGCAGAGCGCCGCCATCAACCGGTGGCTGCAGGTACAGGCCAGGGTTACGTTCTAAGATGTATAAGCCGCGAAGGAACGCGAATCAACGCGAATACGATCCGCAAATTCGCGTTCCTTTGCGTTCCTTCGCGGCTCGGTAAGGTGCTTCCCCGGAGACGCCCATGAAACGAAGCATCGCCGTAGTTTCGATGCTGCTGCTGATGGCGGCCGTGCCCCCGGCGCGGCCCATGACCGTCGAAGAGCGGCGCCAGTATCTGGTGAAGCTTCAGCAAATCCTGCCGGAGGTCAAGTCGTTTCAAGCGTGGCTGGAGAAAACCGGCGAGTTGCCGCCGGACTTTGACGCCCTGCCGCGCCGGAACGACCTGCCGGACCCGTTGCGGTTTCTCAACGGCCAGGCGGTGCGCACGCCCCAGGAATGGACCACCCGCCGCGCCGAGATCAAGGACCTGTTCCAACGGTACGTGCTAGGCGCCTTCCCGCCGCGTCCGAAGATCGAACGCGCCGTGACCATCGAGGAGAGCCGCGGTGAAAACTGCCGCCTCCGCCGCGTCCTCCTGGAACTCGGCCCGGAAGGCAAAGGGAAACTTCGCGTGGAACTTTTCATCCCCGACGGCAAGGGGCCGTTCCCTGTTTTTATGGGGCCCGGGATTCGCAATTGGGCGCAGATCGCCGTGCGCCGCGGGTATCTGTGCGCCCTCTATGCCGGAAGCGATTTCCAGGATGACGCCGGCGCCCTGGCGGCGATGTATCCGCAATACGATTTCGCCCAGATTCCGCAGCGCGCCTGGGCGGGCTCTATCACCCTCGATTACCTGGCGACGGTGCCCGAAGCGGACATGCGGCGCGTCGCAATCACCGGTCACTCCCGCGACGGCAAGCAGGCCCTGATCGCGGCCGCCTTCGACGAGCGCATCACCGCCGTGATTCCGTCCAGCACCGGAGTGGGCGGTTTCAATCCCTACCGCCACGCTGGTGAGCGGGGGCAGGGTGAGGGTGTGGAAGCCATGACCCGCGCCTTCCCCAACTGGTTCCATCCCCGACTGCGGTTCTTCAGCGGGCGCGAAGATCGCCTGCCGGTGGACGGCAACCTGCTCGTGGCCCTGGTGGCCCCGCGCGCCTGCCTCATATCCTTCGGGCTGAACGATTCGGTGGATAGCGTGTGGGCCGCGGAGCAGTCGTATGGGTCGGCGTTGCCGGTTTACAAACTGCTGGGGCATCCGGAACGCCTGGGGGTTCGATCGAGGCCCGGCGGCCACGGGATTCCGTCCGCTGATATCGAGGAGTACGTGGACTGGCTCGACATGCAGTTCGGCCGCTCGGATAGAGCCTGGACCTCCAGCCTGATCTACGATTACGAATTCGAGCGCTGGCGCTCGCGGAGCGGCGAGGCCGTCGACCTCCAGAAATACCCAGAGCGGGGCCTCGGCGACATTCTGGCGGATTCACGCGGCGGCTTGATTCAGTCGCCCGAGCAGTGGGAGAAGAAGGCCGCCGGCATCCGCGGCGCGGTGGAAGGGATGCTCGGAGAGCGGCCGCCGCGGCTTCCCAATGCGCCGCCCGCGAATTTCCGGCCGCCGGGCGGAGTCGCCGCCCGCCAGCCCCCGCCGCCGCCGCCGGACGACATCACCTCCCAGGTGCTGCGATCGGGCGCCAGCTACGGCTGGCGGAAGCCCGATAGCGACCTGGCCGCCGTGGAGCAAAACGTTCGCTTCGGGCAAGGGCTCACAGGCGACTTGTTCTATCCTGCTTCCGCGGCGCCGGGCACGAGGTTGCCGGTCGTGGTTTACCTGCACAGTTACGGATACGCAACCGGCTACTGGTGGGCTTACCACCGGGAGACCAATCCCATCCTCGCTCTCGTCAAGGGTGGTTACGCGGTCTTGGCGTTCGATCAGATTGGATTCGGCCGGCGCATCGGGGAGGGGAAGCGCTATTCCGACCGCTTTCCCCACTGGTCGCGGTTCGGACGGATGATCGACGATACCCGCGCGGCCATCGACTACCTGCAAACCAATAACCGAGTGGATCCGCAGCGCATCTACCTGTTTGGCTACTCGATGGGGGGAACCCTGGGAGTCTATACCGCCGCCATGGACCCGCGCGTCAAGGGGCTGGTGACCATCTGCGGGTTTACGCCCATGCGGCTCGACACGGCCGACCGCGGCGCCGGCGGCGTGGCTCGCTTTAGCCAACAGCACGACTTTATTCCGCGCCTGGGCTTTTTCGTCGGCCACGAAGCCAGGATCCCTTACGACTTTCACGAACTGCTCGGCGCCATCGCGCCGCGTCCGGTGCTGGTGCTCCAGCCCCAGTTGGATCGTGACGCCCATCCAGCCGACGTTCGCGCCGCCGTCGAGCAGGCGCAGCGGGTCTACGCGCTCTACGGCGCTGCCGGCAAGCTCGCGCTCGCCGAGACCTGGGACTACAACCGCCTTCCCGAGGTGACGCAGGACTGGATCATTCAAAAGTGGATGGCCGAGAATCTGCGCTGAGTCTGCGTTCTGGCAGCGGTGTGGTTCGATGGGGGGGGAGGCTTGCCGCAACCTGGTGGTGGTCACGGTACATTTGACCGCTTGGCCGCCCCGACAGGCAGGAATGCCTGTGCTACCGCCGCCACGCCCGAGCCCACGATCCACAACCCACACCCGGAGCGGCCGCAAGCCGCTCCTTGTAGCTTCAGCTACCGAACACTCACCAGCGGGCGGTTGCTGGGGTGCCCGGCCACAGTGATCACCAGGGGCTGGTCGCCGGTTGGGGCGTCGGCCGGCACCGTGATGTTCGCCTGGGACAGCGCCACAAAGCCTGGAGTAGCGCCCAGGAACTCGATCTGCGCCGCGACGCCGCCGATGGTGGCGGAGGCTTCGTTGGCCGCTCGCGACAGGCGGTTCACCGGAGCCGGCAGGCCGGAGGGAATCTCCGGGTCCAGCGCCCCCTGACCGGTCAGGTAGACCGTGATGACGCTTCCCCGCGGGGCCGGCGCCGTCGAACTGTTGAGGGCGCCGTCCTGGTTCACCGCCACGGCCCGGTTGCTCTGGTAGGTGAAGATGCCGGTTTCGGAAAGCGAGACGTTGATGGTCAGCGGCTCGCTGCGCAGGCCGCCGAGCCTCACCACGACGTCTGCTGGAGCGCTATGGGGCACCTCCACCGGCAGCTGGGCGTTGATCTGCCCCGGCGAAACGTAGAACAGCGGCATCTGGAGGGTGGTGCGGCCGAAGGTGACATCGACGGCGACGCTCCCCAGCGCGGTGGGCAGCGGGAGCGCGGAGGCCGCGGCCTCCGCCGGCGCCAGCCGGGTTCCGAAAATAGCGATCACCGAACCCGGCGCCACCCGGGCCGGGGCGGGAGCAAAACTGGCCCCATTCACCACCCCGCCCTGGCTGATGACGGGCCGTGGGGCGCCTGAGCCAGGCGTTACCTTTCGCACGCGGTGGTTGTGCCAGTCGGCAAAGATCAGGTTCCCGGCGCTATCCATTGCCAGGCCGGCCGGGTAGTCCAGGATGGCATCCCAACCGGGGCCGCCGTCGCCGCCGTAGCCATGAATGCCGGTTCCCACGACACTGGTGATGATGGCGGTCGGGGAGACCGGCGCCGCCACCCGCCGGATGAGGTTGCTGTGAAAGTCGGCGATAAACAGGTTGCCGGCAGCGTCGAACGCCAGCCCCACCGGAAAGTCGAGCTCCGCCTGGGCTGCCGGCCCGCCATCTCCCCGCGGCCGGGTTTCGGGGTGGCGCGCGGTGCCGGCCAGGCGGCGGATCATGCCGTTTTGGAGGTTCACCACCCTCACGCAATTATTGTGGTGATCCGACAAGTAGAGGTTGCCGGCCCCATCCAGGGCCAGGCCGACAGGGAAACCCAAAGCGACGCTGGTGGCGTCGACGTTGTCCCGGCCCGGGTTGTCGTCGGCGTGGAAACCGTTGCCGGCGATGGTCGAGATGACGCCGGTTCGCGCCGTGATCATCCGTACCCGGTCGTTGAACATGTCGGCGATGTAAATGTTGCCGGCGGCATCCACAGCCACCGCAGCCGGCTCGGACAGGCCAGCGGAAGTGGCCGGCCCGCCGTCGCCGGAGAACTCTTTGCGGCCGTTGCCGGCGATGGTGGTGATCACGCCGTTGCGGTCGACCCTGCGGACGCGGTCATTCCCCTGCTCCGTGATATAAACGTTGCCGGACCCGTCCGCCGCCAGGCCGCAAGGAAACGACAGGTTGGCGGAGGTCGCCTGCCCGCTGTCCCCGCTGAAGCCGCGAGTCCCCGTCCCGGCGAAGGTGCTGATCACCCCGTTGGGGGCCACTCTGCGGATGCGGTGGTTTCCCTTGTCCGCAATGTACAGGTTTCCGGCCGAGTCGAGGGCCAGGTGGCCGAACTCCTCCAGTTGGGCCCCTAAAACGAAGTTCAGCATGGCCTGGTCGGCAGGGCCTCCGTCGCCGCTGAAGCCGCTGGTGCCGTTGCCAGCCATGGTCGAGATGGTCCCCCCGCCGACCTGCGGGGCCTGGGCCGGGGCAATGCCGGCTAGCAGGAGACAGAACCCGGCGTGCGCCGTCCGGGCGAACCTCTGGCATCCGCTCATGAGTGTGACTTCATCATACACCGGTGGGCCACTGAAACCGCAGACCTTCCGGATTCATCTAACAAATCGAGTGTCGAGCCGATAAGGGGTTCGAGTGTTGCCTTCCCGGTCTTTGGGCACGTTGGTTGGCGCCGGCGGTTTGGCGGTGGCGCTGGGTCTGTGTCTGGACCTGGCTCGCCTCTACATGGCTGGCAACGAACTGGAGAACCGCTCGCGGGCCGCCAGTCGGGCTGCTGCCGAGCGCCTGGATGGGTCGGCGGCGGGCCTGGAAGCAGCCATCCGGGCCGCCCGGGCGCAACTGGCGTCGTGGACGGCGAGTCGTGGGTCGCCCACCTCGGTAACCGTCGAGTTTGCCCCCAGCCCCGGTGGAATCTACCTGGAGAGGCCCCGCCTGGCCGCCAAATACCGCTTCACCCGGGTCCGCGCCCAGGAGCAGGTCCCCGTCTACTTCCTTTCGGCCTTCGGCATCGGGCCTTCCCGCGCCGTGGCCGCCAGCGCCGTCTCGGGCCAGTAGTAGGACAGGCAATCCCGTAGGGTTGACTACAGGCTGGGACACGGCCAGGACCTGTCATCCCGAGCGAAGCGAGGGATCTGTTTTTTTGCCAAAACCTGCTGGCCAGCCAATCCGTGAACAACAGCAGATCCCTCGCTTTCGCTCGGGATGACGGGCTCTGGTCCGGGAGCGGCCGGCGGCCGCTCCAGGGACAGGCATTCCTGCCTGTCAGAAACCTGGTCAGGCAGGAATGCCTGACCTACTGAACCGGGTTGCAACCTTCCCTGGTTTGCCGTAAAGTAGGCGCTTAGGAGATGAACCCTATGCGATACACCCGCCGGGAATGGCTCACTCTGGGCGCCGGGGCTGCCCTGGCTCAATCCTTGAAAACCAAGGGACTGCCGGTGCAGGTCGGCGTCACCGACTGGAACCTCCGCCAGGAGGCCAAGCTCGAAGCTCTCGAGCTGGCCAAGCGGCTCGGTTTCGACGGCGTCGAGATCAGCATCGGCGTCGGAGAAGACCGCTTGCCGCTGGGCGATCCGGAGCGGCAAAAGCAGTATGTCGCCGAAACCAAGCGGCTGAACTTTCCGACGCCCTCCACCTGCCTGAATATCCTGCACCGCAACGTGCTGAAGGCCGACAAGCTGGCCCAGCGGTGGGTGGCCGAGTCCATCCCCATCACTCGGGCCGTGGGGGCCCGTGTGATCCTGCTGCCGTTCTTCGGCAAGGGCGCCCTGAAGGCCCACCAGGAGATGGACTACGTCGGCGACTGCCTGCGCGAGATCGCCCCGGAGGCCGAAAAGGCCGGCGTCATCTTGGGTCTGGAGAATACCTGCTCAGCAGAGGACAATGTTCGCATGGTCGACCGGGCCAGGTCCAAGGCCGTGCTGGTCTACTATGACATCGGTAACTCCACTAACCAGGGCTACGACGTGGTGAAGGAAATCCGCTGGCTGGGCAAGGACCGCATCTGCGAGTTCCACATCAAGGACAATCCGAACTTCCTCGGCCAAGGCAAGATCGACATACCGGCGGTGGTCGATGCCATCGGCGACATCGGCTTTCAGGGCTGGGCCCACCTGGAGACCTCCGCGCCCACCAAGTCGGTCGAGAACGACATGGCCGCCAACCTGAAGTACGTCCGGGAGCAGATGGCGAGGCGGGGGGCAAGGAGCTGACATGGCTCTTTACACAATCTCCGGGGAGGGCGGCGGGCGACAGATGGTGAGCTTTCAGGGCCGCATCACCTTCGGCCGCCAGACCGAGCAGTGCCGCCACCAGCTAAAGGAGCTGATGGCGGCCGGGGACATGAAGTTCGTGTTCGATCTGGCGGAGGTGGAGTACGTCGACAGCGCCGGCATCGGCTTCCTGGTGAGTTGCCTGACGTCACTGGGGTCCAACGGGGCCCGGCTGCGGCTGGCCTCACCCCCGGAGCGGGTCCGCTACGTGCTGGGCATCACCAGGCTGGACACCATCTTCGAGATCTTCGATACCCGCGAGCAGGCCCTGAAGAACTTCTGATGCTCTGCGGCCTGCTATTGCTCACCCTGGCGGTGCAGGCCCCGGTCGAGCGCCAGGTCCAGGTGCTGGTGGCCTACCACTCCGACAGCGGACATACCGAGAAGATGGCCCGGGCGGCCGCCGCCGGAGCCGCCGCCGCCGGCAGCCGGGCCCTGGTCAAGCGCGTCGCCGAAGTCACTCGGGAGGATCTCCTCCAGGCGGATGCCATCCTGCTGGGCTCGCCGGTCCACATGGGCGACGTGGCCGTCGAGGTGCGCCGGGCCCTGGTCGACTGGAGCTTGAAGTACGGCTTTTGGGAGAGCCGGCAGCTTCAGGACAAGGTGGCTGCCGTCTTCGCAACCGGCGGGAGCCCCTCGAGCGGCAAGGAGTTCACCATGCTGAGCATGGCCCAGAGCCTGCTCCAGCTCGGCATGGTATTGGTGGCGCCCTACGGGAGCCTGGGCGCCTCCGCCACCACCGCGGTTCCCGAGAGTGACAAGGGCGTCGACGACCGCGAGCTGGAGGAGGCACGCCGCCTCGGCGAGCGGGCGGCGCGAGTGGCGCGGCGCATGCTCCCTACCGCGTCGGTGAAATGAGTCGGAGCCCGGCTCAGTTCTTGGCCGGCGGGTACACCAGGTGCCCCCGGCTGGGACTGTCATAAGATACGAGAATGGTCGGCCGCACGCTGGCGCATTACCTGATACTGGAGAAGGTCGGCGCCGGGGGCATGGGCGTCGTGTATCGGGCGCGCGATACCCTACTGGATCGCCTGGTGGCCCTGAAGGTTGTGGGCGAGCAAGCCCAGGTTGGTGCAAATGCGCAGGAGCGCCTGTTGCGGGAGGCCCGGCTGGCCTCGGCGCTGAACCATCCGAACATCTGCACCATCTACGAGGCCGGCGTGGTTGACGGGGAAACCTACATCGCCATGGAGCTGGTCGAAGGCCAGGCCCTGAATGCGATGGTTTCCCCAGATGGCCTGCCCGTCGAGATGGCGATCCGATACGGGATTCAGATCGCTGATGCATTGGCCCACGCCCACGAGCGCGGCGTGGTGCACCGCGATCTGAAAAGCCCCAATGTGATCATCACGCCGGAAGGTCGGCCAAAGGTGCTGGACTTCGGCTTGGCCAAGCGGGTGATCGGGAAATCCGAGGAGGCCACCCGTTCCGAAGCGCCCCTTACCGAAGCAGGCGCTGTGGTCGGCACCCTGTCCTATATGGCGCCTGAAGTCCTGCGCCGGGAGCCCGTGGACGCCCGCAGCGATCTGTGGGCTCTGGGGGTGATGCTGTTCCACGCCGCCAGCGGGGTCTTGCCGTTTCGGGGAGAGACCGCGTTCCAGATCAGCTCGGCGATCCTGCGGGATTCGCCGGCGGCGCTGCCCGCGTATGTGCCCCCGGGTCTTGGGGCGATCATCCAGCGCCTGTTGGCCAAGCAGCCCGGAGAACGATACCAGCGGGCCGGCGAAGTGCGGGCGGCGCTGGAAGCCATCCAGCCCAATGTACCGGTTTCGGCCCCTGTCCCTGCGGCCGGCGTTTCCCGTCGGCCATGGCTTTGGGCCGCCGGCTCGGTGGCGGTCGCGGCGGTTTCCACCTGGGCGGGTATTCAGTGGCGGCGGAAGCCGGCCGCGCCCGCCGGCGAACGGCGGCTCAGCGACGGCAACCGTCCGTCCGCGAACGCCGAAGCCAACGAATACTACGAGCGAGCCTTGTTGTTTGGCGGGACCGGAGCCCGGCACGACCCTCCCCAGATGCGGCGCATGCTGGAGCGGGCTCTGGCGCTCGACCCGAAATTTGCCGCCGCGCGCGCTCAATACGCTTTCACTCATATGCTCCTGCTGCTTCAGGGGGACTCCAATGACCCGAGCTGGCTCTACAAGGCGCAAGAGGAAGCCCGGCAGGCGTTACAGGACGACCCTGCCTGCGGCCTGGCCCATTCGTCTCTGGCAGGGACCCATCTCATCCAGGGACGCAAGGAATTGGTTCCGGGAGAAGTAGATAAGGCTCTGAAGGCAAATGCGGGCGGCCCGGCGGTCCACCATTGGCTCGTCTTTTACCACTGGTTCAACGGGGACAACAGCCAGGCCGTTCGGGAAGGGAGGCAGATTCTGGCGCGATGGCCGCTATTCTGGCCGGCCCGCTTGAGCCTCGGCGAATTCCTGCGGGAACAAGGCGACATCGTCGGCGCCATCCGGGAATACGAGCGAATCCTGGAGCAGGATCCCACCAGTCGACTCTGTCTTGCCTCTCTGGCGCGCGCCCACATGGATTCAGGCGAACTTCCCAAGGCCCGCCAGGCTCTGGATCGGGTCCGCCCGGAGCATCGGAAGAGCTACCGCCTGCGGCTGTACTCGGCCCTGCTGCTGGCGCTGGAGGGCAACAGGACCGAAGCGCTGCGAGAAATGGACCGCGACGTTCAAGCATTTGCCGAGATCAATGCTGCGGCGCCCTTGCAAGTGGCCGAGTTTCATGCGGTGATGGGCGAGCTAGCTCGCCAAGGCGCTGGAGTGGCTGGACCGGGCCGTGCGCATGGGCGATGACCGGGAAGACTGGTTCCGGCGGGACCCGCATCTGGCGAGCATCCGCAACCAGCCTCGTTTCCGGCAGATCGTGGCCTCGGTCGCCTACCGGCGCAGGCAAAGGCCAGCCCTCGAGACCCAGAGCCGCTGAGGGGCCGCCTTGGCACGAAGGCGCTCTGGACCCCTGCTGCTGAAGTGACTTCGCGGTCACCCCGAGCGCCAGCGAGGGGTCCGCTGGTGTCTCTGAACGCCGGGGTCTCAGCGAGATCAGCAGAGACAGAACAGAAACTGAACACGCTGCTGCTGGGCCCGCAAGACTACCGCTTGCGCGAACCGCTGGATGTATTGGGCGGGTGTAGTGCTTGACACTGCCGCAGGTAAGACGATATCTTACATCCATGAAGACTACCGTCTCCTCCAAGGGCCAGATCGTTCTGCCGGCAGAGTTCCGGCAGATGGACCGTGTCGAACCGGGGCAGGAGTTCGACGTCGAGCGTCTCGATCGTGGGGACTATCGCCTCGTCCGGCGTGCGGCTCCGCAGAACAAGGGCGCCATCGACTGGCTGCTCGCCTGTCCGCAGAAGGACTTCTTCGTGCCCATCGACTCTGAGTCGACGGATGCGCTGTGAAGTACTTGGTCGACGCCAACGTTCTGAGCGAGCCGACGAAACCAACGCCCGATCCGCGTGTCGTGGCGTGGCTTCGCGCACATGAGCCAGACATCGCCGTCGATCCCGTCATTCTTGGCGAACTGCGATTCGGGATTCTCATCCTTCCCAAGGGAAGGAAGCGGACCGCCCTGGAACGCTGGTTCGACGCGGGGGGTCGGGCGTCTCCACTGTCTGCCCTGGGACGCGGACACGGGCCTGAAATGGGCGGAACTGCTGGCGCGTCTTCGCACCACCGGGAAAGCCATGCCGATCAAGGATAGCCTCATCGCGGCGACGGCGGTCGTCCACGGTCTGGCGGTCGCTACGCGAAACCGTGCTGATTTCGTGAACGCTGGCGTGCGCATCGTCGATCCGTTTGTTGGTTGAGGTCTCGCGTAGGTGCGGCTACCCGCACCAAGAACATCCGGACTGGAACAACATTCTATCCCCGAGGCCCGTGAGTCCCTATTGTCTACATAATTCTTCCGCATCGCTTTAGACGCAGCGAGGACTCGAACCTGACAACAAAGTACTTCACGGCTTGGCCTCGGCTAAGCCCTGTGTTGTCAACGAAGGATAGAGTGGCTCCCCGTAGTGGACAAGCCGTGTATCGCTGGACTCGATCGTCTATGCGTTCCTGCGCGGGGAGTCGCCGGACGGAATCGCCGAGTCTTTTCCGGCGCTGACCCTTGAACAGGTTTACGGCACCATGGCCTTCTACCTGGCGCACCGGGATGAGATCGATGCCTACCTGCGGGCTGGCAAAGCCGACTTCGAGCGCCTTCGAGAACAGGCTCGAAGGGCGCATCCGTCTCTGTACGCCAAGGTCGGCGCCCGGCTCAGTTCTTGGCCGGCGGATACACCAGGTGCCCCCGGTTCTGCATTCGCATGCGGTAAAGCGTCTTGCCCGCGGTGACGAACAGGGTCTTTAGATCCGGGCCGCCGAAGGTGCAGTTGGTTACCGCGTCCTCCGGAATCGGAATCCGATCCACCAGCTTCCCCTCCGGGCTGATGACGTAGATGCCGGCCAGGTTGTCGGGCGGGCCGGTGTTGGTTCCCGCGGCCCCGTAGATATTGCCGCCGACGTCCATGACCATGCCGTCGACGCCGCGGCCGGTCCCGAAGCTGTAGTGGACCCGCCCATTGGCGACGCGGCCGTCGGCCTGGATGTCGAACTTGCGGATGGTCGCCAGCCGCGGGGGTCCCTCCCGGGTGTCGGCCACGAACAGCGTCTTGCCATCGGGCGAGACCAGGATGCCGTTGGGTTTGTGGATGTCGGGCCTGGTCAGCACCCGCGTCAGCTTGCCGTCGGCCTCGATGCGGTAGACATCCTCGGTCTCCAGTTCCCGGCCCGACTGGTCGCCATAGCGGGGATCGGTGAACCAGGTGCGCCCCTGGGCATCGACATCCAGATCGTTGGGGCTGTTGAGCCGCTTGCCCTCGTAGCGCTCGGCAAGGACCTCGACGCGGCCGCCCGCGAGGTCGGTGCGGGTGAGGCGGCGCCCGCCGGCCTCGCCCATGCCGGCCCCTTCACAGGCGATCAGGCGGCCCTGGGGGTCGAAGGCCAGGCCGTTGGCGCGGTGGCTGGGCTCGCGGAACACTGTTACCTGGCCGTCGGGCGAATACTTCAGGATGCGGTTGCCGCGGATCTCGCTGAAGTAGACGTTGCCGGCCGCATCCGCCGCCGGGCCCTCGGTGAAGACGATCGACGCCGCCGTTTCGAGCCGGGCCCCGGCTTCCACCACGACGATGGCCGGCGCCTGGGGCCCCGAGACCGGCGCGGGGCTGCATCCGCACCATAGCGCCAATGCGGCCACGGAGCAATACGTGCTGGTTGCGACAGTCATTCCTCGAAGCCGGCCCGACAGGCAGGAAGGCCTGTGTTACCGCCGGGTCCGGCGCGGGCGCGGCTGCTCGGAGGCCCCCCGCGCCTCGTTCACCCGCAGCGTGCGATCCTCGAGCGGGGCCTGGTTAAAACGCGCAATGATGGCCTTGGAATCCTCATCCGTGGCGGCCTCGATAAATGCGTAACCCTTGGACTCCTGCGTCTCGAAGTCCCGGATGACCTTCACGTCGTCGAAGGTGATGGCCTCACCCTGCAGCCAGTTCTGGATGTCCTCCTTGCTAACCCATGGGGGCAGGTTCCCCATGAAGACCGTCCTGCCCATCCCCTTTTGTCTCCTGTCCAAAGAAATTGAAAACGCCGATTATAGCGCATTCTGAGGCCAAAGTGATGGTGTTGGCGGTCCCCGGTCCCCGCAGTTGTCATCCCGAGCGTAGCCGGTGTCATCCCGAGCGTAGCCGGTGTCATCCCGAGCGTAGCCGGTGTCATCCCGAGCGTAGCCGGTGTCATCCCGAGCGTAGCGAGGGATCTGTTTTCGCGCCGGCGCAACAGCAGATCCCTCGCGGCGCTCGGGATGACACCGGCGGCGCTCGGGATGACCGGCTGCTAGTCTGAGCCTAGCCTGTTTAGTCTGGGTGAAACATGAAGCCCCAGGTCAAAGGGTTCGCCGCCAGCCTCCGGGCCTGGTTCGGCCGCCACCAGCGGCCCTTGCCCTGGCGCAAGACCCGCGACCCTTACCGCATCTGGGTCGCCGAGATCATGCTCCAGCAAACGCGGGCGGCGGCGGTCATCCCCTACTACGAGCGGTTTCTGGCCCGCTTCCCCGATATCAAGTCGCTGGCACGGGCGCAGGAACCAGAGGTGCTCGAATGCTGGAGCGGGTTGGGGTATTACTCGCGGGCGCGAAACCTGCAACGGGCGGCCCGCCATGTGGTCGAGGAACTCCGGGGCCGGTTGCCGCGCCTCCATGAAGACTGGCTGAAGCTGCCTGGGGTCGGGCCGTACACCGCCGCGGCGGTGGCCAGCATCGCCTTCGGCGAGCCGGTGGCGGTTCTGGACGGCAACGTGGCACGGGTAATGACCAGGGTGGCGAACCACCACGGCGACATCCGCTCGGGGGCCGTTCGCGACCAGCTGCGGCAGCAGGCGCAACGGCTGCTTGACAGGCGGCGCCCGGGGGAGTTCAACCAGGCCCTGATGGAGCTGGGGGCCACGGTCTGCCTGCCCCGCGAGCCGGATTGCCAACGGTGCCCGGTCGAGCGGTGGTGCCAGGCGCGGCGGCTGGGCCTGGAGAACCAGCTGCCCGTGAAGCTCGGCCGCCAGCAGTCCGTGGCCGTCGAGATGGCGGTGGCGCTGGTGCGGCGGGGCGGGCGGATTCTGGTGCGGCAGAGGCCGCATGACGCGACGCTGATGCCCGGCTTCTGGGAACTCCCGGATCTGGAGGGCCTGCGTCGCCTCGAGCGACTCGGAGAGTTCCGGCACGCCATTACCTGGCACAACTACAGGGTGACGGTCTGGTCGGCCAGCCTCCACGGGCGCCGTCCGGCCGGTTGCCGGTGGATCCCCCAAAAGGATCTTGCGCGGCTGCCGCTGGCAACCATCGCGCGCAAGGCCCTAAGGCTTACAACCGCGCCCGGCGCAGCCGTAAGGCGTTCGCCACCACCGAAACCGAGCTGAGGCTCATGGCGGCGGCGGCAATCATGGGGTTGAGCAGCCCCAAGGCCGCCAGGGGCACGCTCAGGATGTTGTAGACGAACGCCAGAAGCAGATTCTGGCGGATGTTGCGCATCGTCGCGCGGCTGAGGCGCCGGGCGCGCGCAATGCCCGCCAGGTCGCTGCGCAGCAAGGTGACGGGAGCCGACTCCTTGGCCACGTCGGCCCCGGCTCCCATGGCGATGCCGACGTCGGCCTGGGCCAGGGCCGCAGCGTCGTTGATACCGTCGCCGGCCATGGCGACTCGCCGGCCCTGGGCCTGTAACTGCCGGACCGCCTCGCGCTTGCCGGCCGGCAAGACCTCCGCCTGCACCTCATCAATATCAATGCCAAGCTCGCGGGCCACCGCTTCGGCGGCAGCGCGGTTGTCCCCGGTGACCATCACGATCCGCAGGCCCTGGCGGCGCAAGGCCTCCAGGGCCGCGGGCGTGGAGTCCCGGATCGGATCTGCCACCGTCAGGGCGCCCGCCAGAGCGCCGTCCACGGCGACCAAAGCCGTCGCCGTTTCAGCGGCGTCGCGGATCGCGAGTTCCTGCATCAGCCTGCGGTTTCCCAGGGCCACCCGCCGCTGGTCCACCATGCCGCTGACACCGCGCCCCGGCCAGGCCTGGAACTCAGTGACCGGCGCCAGGTCGAGACCGCGCTCGCCGGCGGCCGTGAGCACCGCCGCCGCCAAGGGATGTTCGCTCGCCCGCTCCAGGCTGGCGGCCAGCCGCAGCAGCTCCGGCTCGCGCCCCTTCCATTCTCCGAGGCCTTCGAGGGATGCCAGGCGCGGCGTGCCTGCCGTCAGGGTGCCGGTCTTGTCGACCACCAGGGTGTCGACTCTTTCGAGGGTTTCCAGGGCCTCGGCGCTGCGGATCAGCACCCCGGCCGCGGCGCCCCTCCCGATCCCCACCATCACCGACATGGGGGTGGCCAAGCCCAGGGCGCAGGGGCAGGCGATGATAAGTACTGCTACGGCATTCACGAGGGCGTAGGCCAGGCGCGGCTCCGGCCCCCAGCGGCTCCAGGCCGCGAAGGTGGCGATGGCGACGGCGATCACCGCCGGAACGAAGTATTTCGAGACCCTATCGGCCAGGCGCTGAATGGGAGCCCGGCTGCGCTGCGCTTCGCTGACCAGCCTCACGATCTGGGCCAGCATGGTGTCGGAACCGACTCGCTCCGCACACATGACGAAACCGCCGGCGCCGTTGACGGCGCCGCCGGTCACTCGGTCCCCCGCGGTCTTTTCGACCGGAATCGGCTCGCCCGTGATCAAGGACTCATCCACGGCGCTCGAGCCTTCGACGACCACACCGTCAACGGGGATTTTCTCGCCGGGCCGGACGCGCAGCCGGTCGCCCGGGATGAGACGTTCCTGCGGATGGTCGTGCTCGGAACCGTCCGGGCGGAGGAGCCGGGCGGTCTTGGGGGTCAGATCGAGCAAGGCGCGCAGGGCGCCGGAGGTCCGGCGGCGGGCCCTCAGTTCCAGCACCTGGCCGAGGAGCACCAGGGTCACGATGGCCGCGGCCGCCTCGAAGTAGACAGCCGGTCGTCCGCCGTGGCGGAAGTCATGTGGGATGATGCCGGGGGCCAGGGTGGCTGCCAGGCTGTACAAATAGGCAGCGCCGGCGCCGACCCCGATCAGCGTGAACATGTTGGGGCTGCGGTGGACAATGGAGGCCCAGCCGCGCTCGAAAAACGGCCATCCGCCCCACAGAACGACGGGCGTTGCGAGGAAGAGTTGGACCCAGTTCGGGGCCGCTTCGGCCATGGCCAGGACGATGAGCGGCGCCGCCAGCGCCGCGCTCACCCAAAGGCGGCGGGTCATGGAGGCCAGCTCGGGGTCCGGGGCTTCGATGGCAGCCGGCGCCAGGGCTTCCAGCGCCATGCCGCACCGCGGGCAGGGACCCGGCGCCGGCCGCACAATCTCTGGGTGCATGGGGCAGGTCCAGCCGCCGGGGGAGGGATCAACCGGGCGGGGGCCCAGAACGAACTTTTCCAGACAATGCCGGGAACAGAAGTAGTAAGTCGTGCCGTCCCGCTGGTAGCGGCCGGCAGCGCGGGCGGGGTCGACGTCCATACCGCAGACGGGATCCTTGGCGGTGGCGCTCGGCAGGATCGGCAGGCTGGTCATGTTGGGAATCATCTCGATTCTACCCGCTGTCGACCCGACATAAGGCCTGTTTCACAAATGGCACCGCAGCGGCCCGGTCCAGCGTTGTCGCCCCATCGCGTTCGGCCCGCCGGTCGCGCCCGGTGACCTGCGGCTCCGTCGCGCTGTGCGAAGCCCAGGTCCTTGGTATCGATTGCTCTGTGCGGTGATAGAATGGCCTCGTCAAACACCCACAAGCGAGCATTCACCCGGCTGCACAGTCGGGCAGCGATCTGACCCACAGGTAGCCGGAAGGAGGTATCTATGGCTCGGCACTCGATGCACTTGGCGGCCCTGATGTGGGCAGGCGCATTGACGGCGCCGGCGCAGCAGCCGGCGAGTTGGGAAGAGATCACGGCGTCAGTCAACCGCTTGGTTCGGCACATAGGCTCAAGGGAGGCCGCTGTGTGCGAGTTGCGGGCCGCTTTGCTGTGGGGCGGCTACGACATCCGGGTTTTCCTGACAGAGGCCGTCACCACCGATGGAAAACTTCACATCCTCCGCCTGACCAAGGGTGTCCTCTCCGATGAGGTGGTGGCATCATTCCCCCTTTTTTCTGGCGCTATTAGCGTGTCGCGGGACGGGATTATCACAATTCCCAGCAAGGAGGCGGCGTTCAACAAAGGCGTCCCGCTGTTTGTCTCGGATCCGGTTCTGGTAGACCCGAAGTCGGTGAAGGTGACCCTGGAGTGGAACACGGCCACGGCCACGGAGGATCGCGGGCCTGCCTACCCGGTGGCGCAAACGGAAGGGTATGGCTCTCGGGATTTCACGAGCCGAGCCGCCGTTCCCTTCAGTACCACCCCCCTGACCCAGACGGTCTCGTTGCTCTTTCCAGAGCTGAGTCCAGCGAGCAAGTATTACCACCTCGGATTCGTGACCCGGCGTGAGCCGTATGATACGTCCCGGCCCCCCTCTCCCCCCGCCCCACCCCTTTCTTGTCCGGCGAGCAACGAGCTGGATTTGGTGGCGCTGATCACGCCGTCGCCGAGTTTCACCGCAGCGGGTGTCCTGAATGTGGCCAGTTACCGTGGAGGAGCGGTGGCTCCTGGCGCCCTTATTACGATTTTCGGCTCACGGATGGGTGCGGACCAGTTAACGACGCTGAAGCTCACCGCTGACGGCAAGAAAGTGGAGACCACAATTGCGAACGCACGCGTTCTCTTGGACGGCGTGGCTGCCCCGATGATCTTCGTCAAAGCCGACCAGTTGAGTTGCGTTGCTCCCTATACCCTAGCGGGCAAGACCAGCGCCCAGATCCAGGTCGAGTACCAAGGCAAGCGGTCGGAGCCGGTGACGGTTCCGGTGGCCGACGCCGCACCGGGTATTTTCACCGCCGCCAGCTCGGGCAAAGGACAGGGTGCCATCCTCAATGAAGACGGCAGCTTCAACTCGGCCCGCCGCCCGGCGGCCCCCGGGTCGATCGTGGTGATTTACGCCACCGGGGAGGGGGCGGTGGACCCGCCGGTGCAAGACGGCCAAGTTACGGCGCCGCCTTTGTCCAAGCCAAAACTGCCGGTCTCGGTCAAGATCGGGGGCCTGGATGCCGAGGTGATTTACGCCGGGCCGGCGCCCGGCCTGGTGGCCGGCGTACTGCAAGTGAACGCGCGGATCAACACGGCGACGCCGGTGGGCGATGTCGTGCCGGTGTTGATTTCGGTCGGCACGTTCACCAGCCAGCCCGAGGTCACCCTGGCGGTCCGATAGGCAATACGCTGCCACGGGGACCGACCGAGGGCGGCGGGCCCGCCCGCACCACCTCGGCCACAGCGCGGGGCCGCAGCCAAACCGCGTGCGACCGACGGGGCGAGTGGGTCCCCGGCGATGGGTTAGAGAGCAGCCTGCTCGGGACAAAGGAACACGACGCGAACTCCCGCGGCCTGGAGCGCTTCCCTATAATCCCACCAATCCCGGTCCGTTGCGTTCAGAACCGGAGGCTTTTGTGCATGGCTCAAGGCCACGGCCACGAACTTGCGGTCCGATCGATCGAATCCCGCCAGTTCCGACGAATCCGGGAACTCCTGGAACTCCTTCCGGTCGCTGGGAGTGATCCTGACGCGATGAATCAGGTCCTGCCGCCCGAGGTTGTCGTGGACCCACTTGAAGAAGGAATCGCCGATCCCAGGCTGGCCGCTGAACGAAGAGTATCGCCGATACTCCTGAAGAATTCGACCTCCTTCATCCAGCGCCAGCAGCCCGGCAGTCTTGATCCTGAGCAGCCCCTGAGCGCAGGCGTTGGCGCAGGCCAGCGGCTCGCCCTGGCGTCGGTTCGCCGCCACCAGCACGTTGGTATCAACTACAAAGGCTTGGCGTCCCCTAGCCATCCGCTAGCCGGGCTCATCGGCTGGCCGCCTCGTGCCGTGCAGCGGCGTCCATCCGCGCGGCCAGTTCCGCCATCTCATCTCCGAAAAAGTCATCCGGCCAGTTGCTGATTTCACCGAGAAGGTTCACCTCCAATGGCCGCAGTCTCGCCCCATCAGTTCCAGGCTCGCAGAAATACAATGCCACCTGATCGGGCCGCACGACCTTCTCGGCAACCCGCGTTTGAAGGCGGCGAAGGAAGTGCTCCGAATGGCTCTCGATAATGAGCTGGATGGAACGGTCCGAGCCCTTTTCCCGCGAATTGACCGCTTCCACAAAAAGGTCTGCCAGTGCGGACTGCACTCCCGGATGAAGATGAATCTCCGGCTGCTCCAGCAGAATGGTCGTGTGTGGACCTGCATAGAAGCACTGCACCACTACCGGAAGTACCTGAGACACTCCAAATCCGACATCGGGGAGATTCACGGCTTCGGCGGACCCTGAGGTTCGAACCAGCACCTCATATTCCTTGCGATGTTGGGCAATGGCGCGAACCTCGAACGTCTCGAGTAGACGCATTTCTTTGAGCCAATGCGCGATCACGGCCTGAAAATGCCTGGCCGGCCTCCGGTATCCTGGGTTGATGGCCCGATCGCTGGCGGCCAGCATGGCCTCGACTGCCCGTTCGCCTCGCCAGCCGACATGTTCTGGCACTTCTCCTGACCAGACGTAGGAACGCTCCGGATCCGTGCGCAGCGGGCCCAGGTATTGAATTCGCTTCAACTGCTGCTCCAGCGTCAGCGCCAGGTCGCTGGTGAAGCCTGCATTCTGGTAATAGGCGCCAACTTCCTCGGGAAAACCGTAGAACCGGACAGGCGCAGGAAGCTTCCAGGCCCGCCCGGGGTTTCTGACGAGGTCATAATGGGCAGCGCTCAGATCGTATTTCTTCGGCCCGTTCTCCGACGCCGTCATTCGCACGCTGAGGTTCGGGAGCTCATATGCCAGGCGGCGGATGTGCTGGCTGGCGCCCTTGGGATCGGATGCGATCTGCGCGCTGAAGGCCACCTGTCCGGCGGGCAGGCTCTTGCCGGAGATCGGATCGCGGATGTTCAGCGGTTCGGGGAGAGTCCACTCCAGCGTGAAGTCTATCTCTTGGCTGAGATCGTGGTTGAAAACCAAGTCCCGAAATGTCCCCAGCTCAACCGGCGTACTTCGGTCGCCGGGATGAAGCACTCGCCTGCGATCCGGCGACTCGGCCGTCTGCCGCAGCATCAGCAGGAATTGCAGGACGCTGCTCTTGCCGCTGCTGTTGCTGCCGAAAAAGACCGTAACCGGCGCCAGCCGGATATCGCCGGTGTCCCTCCACACCTTGAAATTGCGAATCCGCAGACGTGTCAGCATGAGACCTCTGGCGCCAGGGCCATTGTACCTGTTTCAGCGAGCCGCGGAAGGTCGGGCAGCTGACAGCCCATCGCCGAACGGCGTCGGTGAAAGATGTTAATCCTCACCTCCCGCGCCGCCCAACCGAGACTTTTCCGGCCCGGATGAGTTCTAATGGTGGAGATATGCGCTATCAACCTGTCATGGCAGGCTGGCTGGGGCTGGCGGCCTTCTCGACTCTATTGTGGGCCAACCGGGACGGGGCCCAGCCGCGCAAGACGGGCGGTTCGTTTCCTGCTGAGTCGGTCTGTACCGAGTGTCACAGCGGGCCGTTCGGGTCGCGGCCCAACGCCGGCCCGGGCAGCATTACCTTCTCGGTTCAGCCCTACCGGCCGGGAGAGACGCAACGCATCACCATAACGGTAGCCGATCCGGGGGCGTTGCAGATTCGCTGGGGATTTTCGATGACGGCGCGACCTAAGAACACGCCGGCGTCGCAAGCGGGCAACTTCCGGGCTGTGGACGTCAACTCGCAGGTGATCTGCGACAACGACCTGCCAGCGCCGTGCCCCACGCCGGCCATGTTGCAGTTTCCGAGCCACACCCGTGCCGGCACGCGCCGGGGCATGCGCACTCCCGTGTCGTTCGACATCGAGTGGACGGCGCCATCCTCCAACGTCGGGACCATCGTGTTTGCGGCCGCGGGCAATGCCGCCAACGGCAACGATCTGGAGTCGGGCGACAACGTCTACACCCGATCGGTGGAGATCGAGCCGGCGGCCGCCGGCGGGCCCACGCCGCGCATCAGCCAGAATGGGGTCATCGGGGCCGGCCTCAGCAACCCGGCGGTGCGCAACATCTCGGCCAACGGCATTATCAGTATCTTCGGAGAGAACTTCGCGCCCGCCGGTACGGCCCGAGGCGTCAGCAGCGCCGACCTGGTCGACGGCAAGTTGCCGACCGCCCTGGCCGGGGCTTGCGTGCAAGTCGGAGGTCAGTTTGCCCGCATGTTCTTCGTCTCGCCCGGCCAGATCAACGTGCAGGTTCCGACGCTGGCGGGCGCCGGGACCATGGCTGTGAAGGTGCTCACCAACTGCACCGGCACGACCGGCGCCGAGAGCAACTCCGAGAGCGTCACGCTGGCGGCGGTGGCGCCGGAGTTCTTCTTCTTCCAACTGAACGCCAACGGAAGCAACCCCATCGCGGCGCTGAATGCGGTGACCTTCGCGCGGATCGGGGCGCCGGGCCTGATCGCCGGGGTGGAGTTCACGCCCGCCAAGCCGGATGACATCTTGAGCCTTTACTCCTCGGGCCTGGGGCGGACCAACCCGGCTTTCGAGGCCGGAGTGCTGCCGCCGGTGATTGCCTCGACGGTCTCGCCGGTTAGGGTTACGATCGGGGGGATGAACGCCGAGGTGCTGTATGCCGGGGTAGCGCCGGGTCTGGCGGGTCTGTATCAAATTAACGTACGGGTTCCGAACGTCCCCGACGGCAACCAGGCGGTGGTCGCCACCATCGACAGCGTTTCGACGCCCGCAGGAGCTTTCATTACGGTTCGGAGGTAGGAATTCTTCTGGCCGCGCTTGCCGCGGCGGCCGCAGCAGCCGCCGCGGAGCCGGCGCCCCGTCCGGCGGCCCCGCAAATCAATCCCGGAGGCATTGTCAACGGCGCCACCTTCCGGCCGGCGCCTGACAACTTCATCGCCCCGGGCGCCATCGTCTCGATCTTCGGTACGGGCCTGGCGCCGGAGGCCCGCGAGGCTCTGCCGGCGGATGTCCAGAACGGCTTTCTGCCGGAGCTGCTGGCCCGGGTGCGGGTCTACATCGGGCCGCTGGCAGCGCCGCTGTTGTATGTCTCCCCGACCCAGATCAACGCCATCGCGCCGCTGGCGCTGCTGCCCGGAGATTGGGAGGTGGCGGTGGTCTTCGACGGCCGCGTGGGGACGGCCAGGGCGGCGGTGAAGGCGTTCTCCCCGGGTTTGTTCCCAGTGATGCGCCACCCCGATGGAACGCCCATCGACCGGCAGAGGTCGGCCCGGCCGGGCGACTGGATCCTGGTTTACGGAACGGGCTTCGGAGCGACCACGCCGGCGCTGGGCGCTGGAGCCCTGGCGCCGCCGTTGCCGGTCTGGCTGGTGAGCCCCGTAGAGGCCCGCATTGGCGACCTCCCGCTCGGCCGCGACGACATCTACTATGCCGGCCTGGCTCCGGGCTTCGCCGGGTTGTATCAGTTCAACTTAAGGGTTCCGGTCCAGGCGCCCGCCGGAGACCTGGAGGTGGTGGTGCGGGTGGAGGAGGAGTGGTCCCAGCGCGGGCTGAAGGTCCCGGTGACCCGGTAACCCGGTAACACCGGCATTCCTGCCTGTCGAGCAGACAGGCTGCAACCGGCCTCCAACCCCCTCCGTCTATCTGATAGAATACAACAGGAGCGCCTCATGAAGATCGCACTGCCCCTGCTGCTGGCGGCCGGAGCCCTGGCCCAAACCGAACCGGCGCAGCACACCGTCAAGGCCGGCACCCGCATCCCGCTGGCGCTGATCAACAGCGTCAGCACCAAGCACGCCGCCCCCGGCGATCATGTGTACCTGGAGTCGGTCTACCCGGTGGTGGTCGACGGCAAGATCCTGCTCCCGGTCGGGACCTATGTATCCGGGACGGTTACCCAAGTGAAGCGCCCCGGCAGGATGAAAGGACGCGGGGAGCTGTATCTGCGGTTTGATTCCATGATCCTGCCTAACGGGGTGACTCGGGACTTCCGGGCCCGGGTGGGGGGCATCGACGGGCGGGCCTCCCAGGACCTGGACCGCAAGGAAGGCAAGATCACCGGGGAAGGGAACAAGTCGGGCGATGCCCGCACGGTCGGCGAATCGGCCGCCGGGGGCGCCACCATCGGGGCCATCGCGGGCGCCGCCGGGGGCCGGGCCGGAATGGGCGTAGGAGTGGGGGCCGCCGCCGGGGCCGCCGCCGGTCTGGCAGGGGTATTGCTGTCGCGCGGGCCCGAGGCGGTGCTGGCCAGGGGCACCCAACTCGACATGGTGCTCGACCGCGACGTGTTCTTCTCGCCCCAAGAGGTCAACTTCACCACCCCGGGGCAGCGGCTCTCGGTGGACACTTCCGGACCCGTATCTCAACGAGACAGCAACACGCGGACGATCCCGCAACTGGGCCGCCGCTATCCGTAGCGAAGCGTCCTGTCATCCCGAGCGCAGCGAGGGATCTGCTGGTGGTTCCGGCTATGGAGCGAGGCCGGAGGCGCAAGCAGATCCCTCGCGGCGCTCGGGATGACAGGACGCTGCGCTCGGGATGACACCCTGAACACTCCATGCCGACTCCCTTGCGCCGTTTTTACCGCGCTCTGCTGGCCCGGTTCGGCCCCCAGCACTGGTGGCCTGGGGAAACCCCCTTCGAGATCGTCGTGGGGGCCATCCTCACCCAGAACACCTCCTGGACCAACGTCGAGAAGGCCATGGCGCGCCTGAAGGCCGCCGCGGTGCTCTCGGTGGAGGGGCTGGAGACTACCGCCGAGCCGCAACTGGCCGAGCTGATCCGCTCCTCGGGCTACTACCATCAGAAGGCCCGGAACCTCAAGGCGTTCCTGACCTACCTCCGGCGCGAGCACGGCGGCTCGCTCGACCGGATGTTCGCTCTACCGACGCCGCGGCTGCGGCGAGAGTTGCTCCAGATCCGCGGCATCGGGGAAGAAACCGCCGACTCCATCCTGCTCTACGGCGGCGGTCACGCCAGCTTCGTCGTCGACGCCTACACCCGCCGCATCCTGGAGCGCCATTCCCTCATCGAGGGGAACGCATCCTACCAGGACATCCAGGAGCTGTTTCACCGCCGCGTGCCGCCCGACGCCCAGGTATATAATGAGTTCCATGCGTTGTTGGTCGAAGCGGGCAAACGCCACTGCCTGCGAGCGGGGCCGCGGTGCGCGGGGTGCCCGCTGGAGCGGTTTCCCCATGGCGCGGAATAGGCCGGCATGATCGGACTCGGAGCGGCTACAGTTCAGGAGCGCAGGCAGCGCTGGTACCTGGGGGGCCTTACCCTGCTGCTGCTGGCCCTGATGACCCTGGTCTTCTGGCAGACCTCCCTTAGCTTCGGCGAGTTTCGGCCCGACGGCCTGCAACAAACCCTGCTGCTGTGGGGCATCTCGACGCTGGTGTTCCTGGGGATGGTCACCCTGGGGTTCATCCTGTTCCGGAACTTCCTGAAGCTTTACATGGAGCGGCGGGGCAACCGGGTGGGGTCGAAGATCAAGACCCGCCTGGTGGTGGGGGCGCTGGGGCTGACCATCCTGCCGACGGTGTTCTTGTTTATTTTCTCTTTCAACGTGTTGAACCGGACCCTCGACAAGTGGTTCAACCAGCCCATCGAGCGGTTGCAAAAGAACTCCCAGGGCATCAGCGAGCGCCTGAAAGAGGCCGCCCGGGACAAGGCCGAGACCCTGGCGGCCTGGATCGCCTCGATGCCAGAGTTGCACAACCCGGCAAGACTGGACCCGACGCTGCGGGATTTCGCCATCCAGCACCGGCTGGCTTACGTGGCCGTTGGCGAGCGGGAGGGGGAGCCGCCGCTGCTGGAGCACGCCTCCGCGCCGCGGTACCGGGGCGCCTGGCGCGATCCGGCCCGGCCCCCGGCGCCGCTACCCGAGGAAGGCGAGATCGTCTTCGCCCGGCGCAAAGCCGGGCCGCGCGGCTGGGTGGTGGTGGGGTGGCAAATGCCCGAGGACCTCTCGGCCAGGCAGCGGGCTCTCGAAACCCAGTATCGTTACTACAGTGAGCAGGCCAGGTACTGGCGTGAAATGCGCTACCTCTACGTGGGCATGCTCTCGCTGATCACGCTGTTCATCCTGTTCGTGGCCACCTGGGTGGCGCTGTTCCTCTCCAAGCAGATCGTCATCCCCATCGAGCGGCTGGTGCAGGCCACCAGCCAGGTCTCCAGTGGCCACCTGGAGCACCGCATCGAGCCGCACGCCCTCGACGAGCTGGGCCTGCTGGTGCGCGCCTTCAACCAGATGACGGAACGGCTGGAGCACAGCCGCGAAGAGCTGGACGCCCGGCGGCGGTTCACGGAGGCCATCCTGGAAGCCATCCCCACCGGCGTCATCTCGCTCTCGCCGGAAGGCGAGATCCTGCGGGTGAATCCCGCCCTGGGTCGCATCTTCCCCCCGGAAAAGGCGGCGCCGGCGCGTTGGCTGGAGGACCTGTTTTCCGCCGAGGATGCCGCCCAGGTGCGACGCCTGGTCCGGCGCGCCCAGAAGACAGGACTGGCCACCGGCACGCTCGATTCGCAGACCGGCGGCCAGATCCGGCATTTGGCCGTCACGGTCTCGGCGCTCGAACCGCAGGGTCCGGCGCGTGATGGCGTTCCCCGAGGCTGCGTGGTGGTGCTGGAGGACACCAGCGAGCTGCTGCGCGCCCAGAAGTCGGCCGCCTGGCAGGAGGTGGCCCGCCGCGTGGCCCACGAGATCAAGAACCCCTTGACCCCCATCGCGCTCTCGGCCGAGCGCATCAGCCGTCTGGTCGAGCGCTACCGGCCAGACCAGGATGTGCGCGGACGCCTGGATCTGGACCGCCTGCTGCACGGCTGCACCTCCACCATCGTTCGCGAAATCGAGGCTCTGAAGACACTGGTCAACGAGTTTTCGCAGTTCGCGCGCTTCCCCACCGCCCGCCCCCAGCCTGGCGACCTCAACGAGGTCGTCGAGATGGCGCTCGAAACCTGCAACGGCCGGCTCGAGACGCTGCGGGTGGAAAAGCGCCTGGCGGCGCCATTGCCCGAGGTGGCCATCGACCTGGAGCAGTTTCGCCGCGCCGTCGTCAACCTGCTGGACAACGCCATCGAGGCCTTGAATGACGCTCCGGCGCCGGAGTCAGGCCCGCAGCTGGTGATCTCGACGGCGCTGGGCGCCGCCGGCGACACCGTCGAGCTGGCGGTGGCCGACACCGGCCACGGCATCCCGGCCCAGGACAAGGAGAAGCTGTTCCTGCCCTATTTTTCGACCCGCAAGCGCGGCACCGGGCTGGGCCTGGCGATCGTCAGCCGCATCGTCGCCGAGCACCAGGGGTCCATTCGGGTGGAGGACAACCACCCGCGCGGCGCCCGCTTCGTGGTCGAGATTCCCACTGTGGAATCGCGGGTGGCGGCCGGAATGCCGGCATGAAGAAGACCTGGGTCCTGGTAGTTGACGACGAACCCGGCATCCGCGATTCCCTCAGCGGCGTGCTGGAGGACGACGGCTACGCCGTGCGGGCCGTGGCCACCGGCGAGGAGGCCCTGGGACAGCTGGAGGCCCGCTCCTACCCGGTGGTGCTGCTGGACATCTGGCTGCCCGGCTTGGACGGCTTGGAAGTTCTGGAGCGCTTGCGGCACCTCGAACCCGTGCGCCGGCCCGAGGTTATCGTCATCTCGGGGCACGGCAACGTCGAGACCGCCGTCCGGGCCACCAAACTGGGGGCCTTCGATTTCATCGAAAAGCCGCTGTCGATCGAGAAGGTCACCATTACGGTCAAGAATGCCGTGGAGCACCGGCGGCTGCTGCTGGAGAACGAGCGCCTCAAGGAAGAGGTGCAGTCCCGCTACCACGTCATCGGCGAATGCGTGCCCATGAAGGCGCTGCGCCAGCAGTTGGCCCTGATGGCTCCCACCAACGGCCGGGTGCTCATCTACGGGGAGAGCGGCACCGGCAAGGAGCTGGTGGCCCACGCCATCCACGCCCAGAGTCAGCGGGCCGAGGAGGCCTTCGTGGAGGTCAACTGCGCCGCCATCCCAGAGGAACTCATCGAGAGCGAGCTGTTCGGCCACCTCAAGGGATCCTTCACCGGCGCCCACGACGACAAGATCGGGAAGTTCCAGAAGGCCGACGGCGGCACCCTGTTTCTGGATGAGGTCGGCGACATGAGCCTGAAGACCCAAGCCAAGGTGCTGCGGGCCCTCGAAGAACAGCGCTTCGAGCCGGTGGGCGCCGCCACTTCCGTGCAGGTGGATGTGCGGGTCATCGCCGCCACCAACAAAAACCTGGATGACGAAATCGAGCGCGGGAACTTCCGCGAGGACCTGTTTTACCGGCTCAATGTCATTCCTGTCTGCCTGGCGCCGCTGCGGGAGCGCAAGGAGGACATCCCGCTGCTGGCCAACTACTTCCTCAACGAGTTCGCCGCCGCCTACGGACGCAAGTCCAAGGAGGTGACCGAGGAGGCCTACCAGGCGTTGGGAGAATACTCCTGGCCCGGCAACGTGCGGGAGCTGAAGAACCTGATGGAGCGCATCGTCATCATGAATCCCCAGGTGCGCATCGATGTCCGGCACCTGCCGCTGCCTCCCACCCGCCGGCCGGCCGAGATCGACCGCCGCAGCCTGCCCCAGTTTGCCAGCCTCCAGGAGGCCCGCAGTGCCTATGAGCGCGAGTACATCCAGACCAAGCTGGAAGAGACCGGCGGCAACGTCACCCGGACCGCCGAGATCCTGGGCCTGGAGCGCAGCAATCTCTACCGCAAGATGAAGTCGTTGGGGATCGGAGTGAAGGAGCCGGGGTAGGGAAGTCGGCCGCGTCTTCCCGCCGTCCGGAGGCGGCCGGATGACAATTGCAGGGGACCGCCAACGCCACCGCAAGACCCAACTGCGCTAAACTCTCCCTTGTCATGACCACTCTGGCTCTGGCCGCGGCCCTGGCCCTGTTCGACTACGACCGCGCCCGGCCGCTCGATCTCCGGCAAGCCGGCGTGGAGGAGCGGGAGGGCATGGAGATCCGCGACCTCAGCTTCGCCAGCCTCACCGGGGGCCGGACGGGGGCCTACCTGGTAAAGCCCCCCGGCAAAGGGCCGTTCGCCGGAATCCTGTACGTTCACTGGTACGACTCGGAGGCCGCCGACTCGGACCGCACCCAGTTCCTGCCCGAGGCCGTGGCCATGGCCCGGCGCGGGGCCGTCTCGCTGCTGGTCGAGACCATGTGGTCGGACACCAGGTGGTTCCTGGCGCGGAAGCAGGCCGACGATTACGCCAACTCCCTGAAGCAGGTCCGGGAGCTGCGGCGGGCGCTGGACGTGCTG
>Ga0247727_10001530_pt1 | contig 54655 bp, 34 predicted proteins | sample WisWelCaveWW1625_FD_202498 | JGI IMG/M metagenome (GOLD analysis project Ga0247727, IMG submission 202498) | Biofilm microbial communities from Wishing Well Cave, Virginia, United States - WW16-25 | ecosystem: Environmental > Aquatic > Deep subsurface > Groundwater > Cave microbial mat | place... | reverse complement strand
AGCCTCGGCGAGTATGGTTGAACTGCCCCCCAAGATAGGGGGAGAACCAACCTCTCGCAAGGAAATTCTTGATCCAACAAAGCTTATCAAAAAATTGACCAAAAACTTTTGACACTACGAGGAAATCATGGAGGAGATCAATAATGATTGACATACTATGTCCTGTTCACTGGTCCAGCGGAGGTAGCGACGCTTATCAAATTATAACGCCCCTGAGTGAATTGCCAAGTGAGTTGACTTGCTTCGCTAATCCAGCTTACCAAACTAAAGTGGTTAAGTTGAAGTGTTGTCCCTGTTGTCAGAATGGTGCAATTTCGCTTTTGGTTAACTGGATATACCTGAACCAAAAGACTCTATTTATGGACAATCCAGTAACTTATTGTATCAAGACATCCCGTTTGATATTGTCTAAAAGTGATGAACTTTCCCTTCGTCAGCGGTGGCAAGAACTTCAAACCAGCAAACTTGTTCCTTTAGGTCCTCGTAGAGTTGGGGTTGGTGGAAGAATCACCGAACCAATCATGAGCGAACGTATCCAGAAAATATTGGGAATAGACTGCCTTGATAATGCCGGTTTCTCTATTGATGCTAACGCGATTACCACCCATAGCCCAGCAATTGATACCACAGGCATACTTCCTGATGCGGTAGCTTTCTATTCGAATGCTCTTCCAGAAAAAATCACTCTTAAGCTTGAACCAACAACTCGCTGCAATTTCGGCTGTGAGTTCTGTTATGGCCGATATATTGAGCAAGGGAATCTTTCGATGAGAGATTTTACTGTCATTTTAGATGGGTTTCCCAATCTAAAAGCTGTGGAACTTACAGGAGAAGGTGAACCACTTGTCAACCATAACATTTTTGAAATGTTAAAGATTTGCTCTGAGCGAGGATTATGGACTCACATAACTAGTAATGGATCGTTGTTGAATGAAAAGACTGCCGAACGACTCTTATCGACAGGACTCTCCTCAATTGCTATATCCCTCGAATCACTTGATCCACTTCAGTTTGCTCGTTTGCGGCCAGGGGGTAAAATAGAAAATGTTTTGAATGCAATTAGAACCCTTCAGCGGTTGAGAAAAGAACGCTCCATACCACTCGAACTAAGAATGTGGGTGACTCTGTTAAAAGAAACCCTACCGCAGGTAGAGCGTATTGATGAGGTTGCTAAGAGTGTTGGTGTTGATTATCTGGAATTTCAAGCACTAAACCCCATGAATTCATATACACGATTTTACAACAAGGATCTTCTTAAAAATCTCTTGAGTTTGTCAGAAATGGAATCCCTCATTCATGACCCCCGCGCTTCTGCAACTTTACGATCCGCTTTAGCTTCGGTGGTTAAGGTATATCGTGGAAGGCGATGCGATATCTTTATGAGTACAGCCATGGTAAATTGGCAAGGGAATGTCACTCCCTGTTGCCTCCTCAAAACACCTCACTTTCCATCACTCGGCAATTTGAAAACTGAATCCTTCGAAGAGATATGGGATCGTGAGACATATAAATTTTTTCGCTTTGCCCTACAACATGGAGTCATATTGCAGAGTTGCAAGGAGTGTCCTGATGTTGCGTCAGCATAGACCTACACTCAGTCGAGTGGTATTCTTAGATATGAACTCTTTTTCATACGAAGAATTCACGAATGGAGCAACCATACAATACCGTGAAATCTTTCGTAGGCTAATGAATAGAGGTCTGGAATGCGCCGTAATAACTGTGGCTTATGGTGCCCTATCTCCTCGATGGTCACATAGCAAAAAAGACGATGTTCAGCGCATTTGCACTATCCTTGCCGGAATTCCCGTCATAGAGTATCTGCTTCCCCAGACAGCAGAACAAGGAATTGATCCATATAGGGCAACAATTAAGCGTGCATTGGCTGAATTTGTTCCAGACCTCATTATTATAAACACGCCTCCAAGTCGTCTCTTGGAAGAGGAGATTGTGTTAGCTGAAGAGATAGCTAAGTGGGGTTCTCCTGTTTTCTGTTTTATACCGGATGACCATTTTCCAAAGTTCAAACACTACGATGCTTTACGTTACCACCACTATCAAAAGTGTATTAGCAATTTCCGAGCGATGTGTCCAAGTCAATTCATTGCGAATCGAGTAAGCGGTAATCTGTGCGAAAAAGTCGAATTGATGCCCAACCTTTTTACGGTGGAAGATATTGTTAGTACGAATTGGGCAGGTAAATATGTTACGCTTATTAATCCTCATCCGATAAAAGGTATTAGGGTCTTCGAAGCAATCGCCCAACAAATGCCCGATGTGCCGTTTCTTGCAGTGCAAGGTTGGCCTTATCCACCCAAATACGAAACGAAGCTTAGAAATGTCGAGGTAGTGCCGTTTAGACGCGACATGCGTTCGATCTGGAAGCAAACAAAGGTATTACTGGTGCCTTCGCTATGTAATGAGGGGTATGGACGGGTTGTGGTTGAAGCCATGTTGAACGGAATACCGGTCATCGCTCACAATATCGGTGGTCTGCCGGAGGCATCTGCTGGAGCAGCAATATTAATAGACCCGCCTCCAATTGGAGGAAGTGATGTGATTCCAGAGATCGAATCTACAGAATTAGATAGATTGGTGGAAGCTCACCTCAAGGCTCTTCGTTCTTTACTGACTAATGAGGCCATATATAAAGATTTTAGCAGCCAAGCAAGAAAGACGGCTATGCTGATCCATGAAAAGGCGGAAGAGAGCTTCGAACAGATCATGAAAGATTTTATCATGGATACATCTGACTCGCGTGTTCATGGAGGAACTGTTGTACTATCGCCTCATCCTGACGATGCAGCACTTTCGTTAGGAGGAATACTGCATAAAAATATTCTTCGACATCCGATTAGTCTATTGACGGTTTTCGGCCAGTCAAACTATTTGCGGGAATCAGGTTTTCAGGCAGACTGCACAGAAGTCACTTTCCAACGAAAGAATGAAGACATTGCTTTTGCATCATGTATTGGCATCAAACTCACGTATCTTGAGCTTCCCGAGGCATCGTTACGGCTTGGCTCATCTTTTGACAAGATATTTACGGAGAAGATGCAGACCGATGTTCCGATCCCTGTCGAATTAATGATTGCGTTGCAACAAATACTTGACGAGATAAAACCTACATATTTGTTTGTTCCTCTTGGCTTAGGAGGACATCACGACCATTTACTTTTGCAAAAGATGGCGAGAGAAATAGCACGAGCGTTGAATATGCTGGTTGTCTATTATGAAGATCTTCCATACGCGGCTGAACTCTCCGATGAAAGCGTTCTAGAGCAAATCTCCTCGGTAGACCCCGAACTTTGCCCTACATACATACCAATTGCATCCGAATTAACCCAAAAGCTTAATGCTCTGCGGCTATACAGGAGTCAAATTGGCTCGGAAGAACTAGAAGCAGTAAAACAATATGCATTTCATTGGAACGGAACCGAGCCCGCAGAGCGGATATGGTCTTCGGTTTTCCCTTTAGAATTTCTTTCTGTGGTTTAACGATGAGTTCACTACGCATCGCATTTCTTACTGATTATCTGTCGACCCTTGCTGGAACAGAATCTTCGATAGTTACAACGTGCGAACTGCTTCGTCAGGCCGGCGATGAAATAATAGTATTCCATTATTGTCGAGAAGGGCCGACACATCCGTATTGGAAGATGATTCTTCGCGATGCTGGCGTATATTTGGTTGAACAGCCAGCTGATAATTTTCCAAACGGTGTATCTGCTTATAGCTTCTGCTCGACCATTGCTGAACATCTTCGCTCCTGGGAGCCTCATTTGATACATGCAATTCCTTTGGGGACTTTGGGACTGATATGGACAATGACTGATCTTCTATCTGAAATCCCAATTGTGGGAACTGAAACAAGTGAAGCCAGTCCACGTTGTTTTTGGTATGACCCAAAAACTTTCAAAAGTTTTGCTCGGTATAGGGCGATTATTGCTCCTTGTGAGAAAGTCCGTGACGGCATCCGTTCATTCTTTGACTATCAAGGAAAAGTCGTCGTACCCCCTCATCTTGTTCCTGTACCTGAGGAAGAAATGAAACCGTTGACACCAATAGAATTGGAGAATATGCATAGACTAGGTTCCATTAGCCGTCTCAGAGTAGAAAAAGGGCCTGAATTTATGGTGGCAACACTTGCTATGCTGGCGCAGATTAATCAGAAGATAACATTGACCATATACGGAGAAACACCCGAGATAGAACGCACTCGTCAAATTGCTCATGCTTTTGGTGTAGAAGAAAGACTTTATCTTCCTGGCCCATTTAATGGACGTTCTGAAATAGATAGAGTAGTAAGCCACCACTGCATTTTCTTACTTTCATCACTCTTCGAAAGTCTGCCCATAGCCTTATTAGAAGTTATCGCCAGAGGGCGTATAGTTGTTGCATCAAATGTTGGGGGCATCCCTGAGCTTTTTGACTCTCTATCAGCCGGAATCGTAGTACCGTCTGGTAACCCTCAATCAATGGCTGAGGCAGTGTCGGAGTTAATTAAAGAGCCATTAGGACTAATTGAGAGAGGAAAATCTGGAATTCAGCGATTTCGTGAACGTTATCATGTTAATATAGTTTTTCCAAGACTACGTCAATTTTATATGGAAATAGCAAGGTCGAACAATAATTGGAGTGAATGATGAACGAATTTTATGATCCCTTTTTATATGATTTGAATATAGGACCCGGATCTAGGGTTGGTGAAATATATCTGGCCGAGGCTCAACAAGGAGGCGGTCCAATTCTTGAGCTTGGGTGTGGTACCGGAGATGTTTTACTTCCCATAGCACGGTCCGATCTATCAGTGGTTGGTATAGATTCGTCGCGTGCGATGCTTGACCGTTTCCGAGAACGGCTTTCCATTGAATCTTCCTCTATTCATAAGAGTGTAGAACTAGTAGAGGGACGAATGGAGTCATTTTCTTTGGGTCAGACTTTCCAACAAATATTTATTCCAAATGACGGCATTGCCCATCTTTTAGATGAAAGTTCTTTAAAGCGTACTTTGGAAAATAGCCATAGACATCTGAATACTGGTGGGAGACTGATTCTGGACATATCACTTTTTGATGTGCAATATTTAGGGCGTTTCGTCGGAAACGAACGGGAACTGCTTCGGGATCAAGGCAACTTTCCATTGCCTGATGGTGGTGCTGTTCATGTCTGGGAACAAACAGCATACGATCAGGATACTGGAATCCTGACTGCGACATTCCGCTACGAATTCCTTGACAATAGCGGCAAAATGACGAATACTTACTACCGCCGTTTAAGGTTGTATCCTAGACGTCCATCTGAAGTTGCTTTAGCAACGGAAGTCACAGGATTCAAAAAGATCGAGATTGAGCCTCTGATACAAGATGGAAAAAAATTAGGTTTGATTTTGCGAACTTCTAAGATATAGATTACTATTTTGCAGTTAGAAATAAAATCTGGTGAAAACATAGATTTGTAATTTAAGACAGACAGAAGTTTGTGGTGAAAGTCAGACGTCGCCAGCTAACATTGCGTGGTGCGGACGGCGCGACGGCGGCATGATTTTTAATTACAAACATCTCCGAGTCGCGCCGCCGCACACGCCTGTGTTAGAAGTATTCAATCATCAAATTTATGGACGCTGCAGGTCTGTAAATAATCATTTGTAGATTTCTCAATAGAACAATTTGGAGTATTAAGATATGAACCCTGCAAAAAAAACTGAACTGCCAAAAGAGCAACAACACTATTATGCACAAGTGTATTGTCTATTAACTAAGAACATGGCCAGAGTTCAGTTTCAAAAAGGAGATACTGTTGGAGAACTTCTTGATCTCGTATACGAGAGATGGGGAATCTCTTGCAAAAAAGGCTGGTTTCCTGTACTCGTTATGAAAAATAGTAGCATCCAGCTAAGGTTGACCGATGAAATACCTATTGATATTGAGAGGTTTCTAAATAAAGTAGAAAGGGAAATGGTGCCAGGAGTATACTTTAGGGAAATGATGTCCGGAGTGCACTCTTCTGAAGCAATCGGTGAAAAAAAGCGATTTTTTGGTGAAAACGTAAAAGGCGAGAAAAAATATAGCGAAATTAAGAAACTCCATCAGGATATGGATTCAAAATGGGATAGGGGTGATATACGCATCATGATTGTAACTGCGATTACAGGAGGATAATGTGGCAATTAAAATTATAGATGAAAAGTTGCAAAAAACCAGTCTCGCGGATGTACGGCTCATTATCGAAACCCTTGAGCGAAATCGTGACAGAATCCGAACTCTTGTTAATATGATTATATCTACTGCTGGTTTTCTCTTTTCTGCGAACCTTGCGTTTATTCTGCTTGTTATCGATAAGTTAGTAACCGTTTCCCAATTCGCAATAATATTGTTTTTCCTCGCTTTGTTACTTCTATTGACTACACTTGTAACGAGTATATTAGCTTCCTTTTTAAAACAAAAATATACAATAACGTCTGATCTGAAGTTCGTTGATGATTTACTTTCTATTTACTATCGTGAACTAAGACTCATGAGATTGTCATTTGTTTTCTTGATATGTGGACTTTCAATACTATTCTTGGTAATTGTTATCATTGTAAACTCTCGTATTAACATACTTTGATAATACCAACGGTATGCATTAGCTGCACTGGTGTATCAAGGAATTTTAAGAAATGGGATTGGCATGTGACCAAAAATGATTGCGTATGATCCGCTAATTCCTTCTAACACGGGCTCCAGCGGACGCGAAAAACGCTCGGATAAAAATGCAAGCGACTCGGCGCGCCGCTGAGCCAGGTGTTAGGCACCTTCACCTCATCACCACACACTTCTGAATTTCCTCATCCACCCTTCCCTCCCGTCGAGCAGAGATTTTGTAAAGATAAACTCCGTTTGCCAATTCATCGCCATCGGCGTCGCGGCCATCCCATAAAAGGCGATTGAAGCCGGCAGCCAACGGCGCATCATCGAAGCTGCGGATGAGCTTGCCGGACAGCGTAAAGATTTTGATGCCGATCCTCTCTGCCGGTTGCGTGAGATAATAGGTGAACTCGGTTTCTCTGGCAAACGGGTTGGGGTAATTCATCACATTCGAAAGTTGAAAATCGGTTTTGACAAGAACCTCGGCGCGGACATAGCCGGTGTTGCGGCTCGCGTCTCGCACAAAGAATTCAATGAGGTGATTCCCGTCATCCAGGTTCGGTCGATACTGAATGCGCGCTTTGAGTCTGCTCACGCTCAGCTCTTCGATGCTCAATGCTTGACCTGCAGCTCGATGCGAAACTCTCACCCCGTCAAGCAAAATGTTGAGGCGCGAAGTGTCGTCTATCGTCAAGACGCCGTCATCAAAAACCTCACAAGTGATCAGCGGCTCGGCGGACACAAAATCTCCCGGCATCACGTTCTTGCCATCGATGGTCACGCGCAATTCCGGAGATGAAGAGTCGGCGATGATGTGCGCTGGCGCGGTGGCGAGATTGTTCAACTCGTACGACTCGGCGATTTGATTTTCAGGATCGACCTCTACAAAGAGATCGACTCGGCCACGCGCATCGATGGAATACCAGATCGCATTCATCACTGAAGAACCTGCGGCGGGAATGGAGAGTATGTTTGTCGCAAAAACTTTTCGCCCACTGTCCGGGTGATTGAAAGAAAATTTCACTGGGGCTGAAATTTCGTTTTCTCCAAAATTGTAAACTTCCGCGCGAACAGTCACTTCCTCGCCCGCAAACACTGTGTCCGGCGAAATCTCAATCGTGGAAATTCCGACAGCGAGATCAACGCCGCCATCGTAATCAATCTCCCAACTCATCAAGTGCGGCGTGTCGAGGCCGTCATCGTCAGCGAGGCGCGCAACGAGTTGCAAGAATGGATAGCGTTGCGCATCAACATCGTTGAGCGGCTGCTCGTTGCCAACATTGCTGCGCACCAAGCTCCACGATGATTCATTTTGATTGCGGCCAAGAACATCAATTGCAAGTATTGTTGCATTGACTCCGGTATTGCCTCGCCAACGCAAAATCTTCCAGACACTTGCCGGGCCGATGATCAGCGAATGTACTTCCCCGCTTTTGTAAAAAGGCTGATGCGTGAATCGCGCCGCTGCCGTGCCTTCACCGCGGCGGCCAACCGCCTCAACAGCCTGGCCGACGCTCCACCCTTTTTGCCCGATCATCGCCCAGCCGTCGCGAAAGCCGACTTGCCGGGTCATCGCACTACCCAGAGATTCCAGCGCCTGATAGGCGCGCTCGGTCATTCTCTGACTTCCATCATCGCGGATACCGGTCAGCACCAGCGTGCGCGCTGGCAGCGCTTCGATGAACATCGCCAAGCTATCAGCCTGCTCTGTCGATGCAGCAGTGTCGAAATAGCGTGGCCCAGCGATGATTTCATGCGTCACCGGATCGAGCGCGAGAATTTGATGCCCGCGGCTCTGCACTGCTGCATTCGTCAATTGAAAATCCACGATCAAATAACATCGAGTTGCATCTTCATAGCCGGCGGACTGGACTTCCAACGGCAAAGCGCGGCTTGGATCGGGTGCAAGAGAGATCGCCGCAATCGAGCTGTCAATTTTCGTTTGAGAAAAGATCGCCTCGCTCAACTGAGTAACACCTGACTGTGCAAACCCGTTTTCCTCATTCGAAGAAATTCGAAACGACGAAGTTTGCCAGGGACTCTCCACCTCGCTTTCAGAAACTCGACTACGCCAGAAATATAAACCGTTCTGCAAAGACTGCGGCATCTGCCATGAAGTCTGTAAGATGCCTTCAGGAATGGCGGGCGAGGCAAGATGAAAACCGCTGGAAAAATCGGCGGACGTATCCACTTCAAAAAAATAACTTCGCGCCAAGCCCTGTTGATTCGCACTCGCCGGATTGTGCACCGTAAGATTTGGGCGCGGCTCGCTTAATTTTGCATACCGTGCCGGCGATGCCGGTGTGATCGAATTTGTGAAAAAGTAAATCGAGTTCTCGGCATCGTTGTTACTTTCATCCAGCTCGGTGATCAATCCTTGACGATCAACGCCGGCGCGAATCCGGTATTCACCGCGATTGTCGAGCGTTTGCCAACTAACTTGGACACTGTCGCTGAAGCCGATTGGCCGCAAACTTCCAGCGAAAAGCTTTTCTTTAAGATTATTCGGCGCTACGGCGTCTATTGCAAGCCCTACGCTATCAGTTGTCGCCAAACCAAAATTGCGCACGACGACTTTCACATTAACCTGCACCGTTTGGTCGGTTGGCGCAGGTGGCGAAAAAGAAATCTGCGCGGGCTGCATGACCAACTCCGGCTGTCGCGGCAAGGCGAGCATCAGCGCCGGGTCGCCGAGCAGCGAGTAATGGTCGATCGTGCTGACGTTGGTGATGCCGGTCCCCCACTGTTCCAATAAGCCGATCTTCGCCAGCGTCGTAAGCATTCCAAGAGTTCGCACGCTGTCTTGCACCAATGCTTCGAACATCTTGTCGAGCAAGACGCCATCTTGAAAAACAAATCCCCAGCCCGAGGTTCCCCAAAACGCGACGGCGCCGCGCTCCGGCAAACGAACGAACGTCTCGCCGAAACTATCCTGATCAGGATTCGCATAGCGTGCCGTGTGGCAGCTCATGCTCGTGATGAATGGCAGACGCTCGTGATTTTGTAGATCAAAAACATCGTTGTTGATCAACATCAACTCCCAGGTCTGGCTGCCGGCATGGCCGAGAAAATTCAATATCACCGTGCCGTTGTCAATCGATGAAAGAATCTCCTCCCGCAGCTCCCCGATAAAACGGCCCGGCGTGTTTTTGTAAAGTCGAGCCGGCTTGCCGCCAACAGGCGCAGGAAGAATGTAGCGGTTGATCAGGCCCTCAGTTTGATTCAGAAAAAGCTGCTGCTCGAAACTGTCGATGCCGCCATTCAGAAAAGTAAAGTTCTTGTGCCATGATTGCGGCAGCCCATTTTCATAGGCAATGATTTTGTCGACGATGACCTCGGCTTGCTCGGCAGTTTCAACCGGCAGCCGGCCGATGAACATCTCCGGAATAAAATCATTCTCACCGTCGAAACAGACGAAGCGATTGTCGCTCACCGGATTGCCGAACGGCAATATGAAATTCTGCTCGTGGCTCGTGGGATTGTTGAGTTTCGGATCCCAGCTCGCATCGCCGATGAGTAGCGCATAGCGCGGCGCGGGGGATGGCCAGTTTTCATAAGCGTGGCGAAAAAAATTTCGAATCGCTTCAGGATCGGGCATGCCGAAATTAAATTCATCATAGACATCTTCAACGTCGGCGACAGCGACACCGAAATTTTCTCCAGTGGAGCGGCGATGATTTGCCAAACGCTCGGCAGCGTTACGAAAATCTCGATGCGTGAGAATAATATAATCCGCGGCGTTGGTTGGCATCCACAACGAAGATGGCGAGTTCCGTGAAATTCCAGCCGGAGTTTTCAAAGCCTCCGGCGTCAATGCGAGATAATCACTCTTGAAATCATTGGCAGCCGAATCAATAAATGAAGCTTGCCACTGCGTGGAGTTGTACTGGTTTACGGCAAATCCGGAGAGCACTTGCTGGCGCGTGCGATCGTAAATTTCGATATTAGCACTGTGAAGATTGAAAAGAACAAAACGATCTTCGGGTTTTTCTGAGATCGCACTTACTCCGGCGCGGAAAGGCACAAAATTATCCGACGCGACGTACGAGCGCCAGTAGCCGATCTCGACCCAATCAAAATAAATTTGATCAATAGCCGCGCCGGTGCCGCCCACTGATTTTACCACGAAATTATTATTGCCCACTCTCGCAAAGGAAGATGGAAACTCAGCGCGAAAGATGATGTTTTGATTGTCGGAAAAAAACGTCTCGCCGATGGAATTTCCATTCAATAAAAATTGAATGCGATGATTCGGTTTCACCGGATCGAAGGTGATGCCGCGCAGATGCACCGTCAAGCTGCATAGCGGCGCCTCGGTGACGGTATTTTGCAAAAGCAAAGAAGTTTGAAACTGCTCGCCCGCCAACAATCTGCGCCAAATCCATCCTTCGCCGGGGAGTTGTAGCGTGTTGAAAAGCTCGGCGCTGTTGTCGCCATGATAATAAAGCTCGTCTTCTTCGAAATGCTTCTTTTCGAAAAAGTAAGTGTTGGGCAGTTTAGTTGGATCATCAGTAACGCGGCGTTCTGCCATTCTCAAACCGTGCGTTGCATCGCCGGTCAACCAAAAGATATTTTCATCGCTGCAGTCATTGTAATAGGATTTCTCGCCGCGGCGGCGAGCGCCCCAAAAAACAAATCGTTCACCGGCTTCAAAAAGACTGTCGCTATCTCCGACAAAATATAGAGGCGCTTCCTCGCCGCGATGCCATAGATGAATGAATGACGGTTGCCATTGGTCAATCGGAACTCCGGCGCTGTCGAGATATTCGTAGCTCAGAGAGTAGAGGCCATCTTCGTTGACCGCAATCTTGAAAGCGTCGGAATCCTCCGGAATTTTCCAAGCTTCATCAGCCTGGGCAATTGCGCCACGTGTCCTCTGTGGAAGATCATCTCTCCGCCATCTTGCTCCATTTGGAAAATTAAGCGCGGTCTTCAACACTTGTTTTTCTTCGAGAGTCGGGGGAGAAAATCTTGAGTCGGGTGATTCTTGAAATTCAACGCTCACAGTGAAGGATGAATAGAACTGCACACTACCATCGGCGGGGATTTGCATGGGCACGATGGACAAACGCCCGAGGCGATAACCGCGCCACCAGCCGGCCTCGACAATTCGGGCCGGCTCGACTGCAAGAACTTTTTGCGAAGAGAGATTTGACAAAGAGTAAAAAAGCGAATCAGTGCCTGAAAATAAATTCGGAACGAGCGCCGGCAGTAGATTTTTTGCTCCAAAATTTTCGCCGGCAGTTTTCTCGACTGTGATCACCGGCATGCCATCAGGCGGGAGAATGATCAAACAAGATGTCATGGGCAGCGCCGGTTGCCCGTCGTTATGCACTAAATCAAATCCCGGCAAACGAGGAACGTCGTACTCGATACCATTAATTTTTTCTTGGGAAAAATACGGGGCGAGGAACTGAATTTGAAAACGAAGACGGCGAGAGGTGTTTTCGAGAATCTGTAACCGTGGCCCTTCTGAGGTTTCCGTCGAATTACTTAAACCGATTGCTCTAGAACCAATCAGAAAAAAGCCACACGCAAAGACGCAGAGGCGCAAAGGGTTCGCAAAGAGTTTGTTTATCCAACTCTCCAGTTTAGAGCACTTCCATGTTGCACAAAAGGGGTTGGTTTTGTCATTCCGAGCGAAACGAGGAATCTCAAGCGCTTTCGATTTACAGAAAGCAAGAGAGTCCTCACTCCGCTGCGCTCCGTTCGGAATGACATATTCACATAGTCTGTTCGTTTGTTTCATGAAAACCCGTTTAAGGTTTTCGAAGAATCGCCAGTAAACTGATTTTCGAAAAATCCAGCAGACGGTTGTCCGTCATGCGATCAAAAAGCACACCCAACATAATAAGCCATTTCGAGAATCGCAAATAGCCAAACGTGCCCGAGGCGACGCGAAGCGATTCCATGCAAAAGTCTGCGGCAGTCGCTTGTTTGGCCAAAGCTCTTTTGCTGTTGCAGCGATAGAATGCGGGAAAGGTGCTGGTGAGAGGGCGGCGCAAAAGATGAAACAACATCTTCGCCGCGCCAAGTTTCTCGGCGCTCAGCCATCGATTGATCACCATAAATGGATGCCAGCGGCCGGAGGTCAAGATCATCAACTTGCCGTTGGGTTTCAAAACTCTGTATGTTTCTTGAAGAAATTTTTCAGGGGCGAGGAGGTGTTCCAAAACACTTTCGCAGACGACGAGGTCGAAGCTCGAATTCTCGAATGGCAGCGCTTCGGCAGCGGCAGCGGCTTTGTGCTTCACTAAACTATTGTCATAGAGCGCCGAGAAGGCGACATCGACACCAATCAATTGAGTTTGATTTTGCTGAACCAGCTCCGCGGTCACCGCGTGATAGCCGTCTCCGCAACCGCAATCGAGCACGCAAGTCGCTTCGCCGCTCTCGAGGAGATCGCGAATCCACCGGCGATATCGGCTCCGCGCAGCGGCATAGGGATAATTTAAATCATAGAAGCAAGGATAGAACTTTTTAACGAGAGGTTCGACGGCGTGAAGTGTTTTGGGCATAGAGAACCGACATCTCCGTCGCGTTATTCGGCGCCGGCCATGGCGTGAGCCATAGTCCGATGATGCAGCTTGCCATTCTTTCGTTCAAAAGATTCAATGATTCTTTCAAGCGGCCGCGCCGCCAAGTCCCACGTATATTTTTGCTCGATCAGTTTTCTAGCCTTTTGTGCCATACGTGCCCGTCTCTGCGCGTCTTGCGCTAACAGACAAACGTAGCGCGCGAATTCTTCCGGCGTGTCGGCAATAAAAATCTCCTCACCTTGACGCACGTCAAGCCCTTCGACACCGAGTGTCGTGGAGACCACGGGCGTGCCGAGCGCCATTGACTCAAAGACTTTGCCTTTGACACCAGAGCCGACGCGCATCGGGCAGATCGACACCGCGGCGCGCTGCATGTAAGGGCGAATGTCCGGCACCGATCCGGTCACGGTAATATCGGGCTGACGCTGCAGCTTCAAGATTTGAGGCGACGGATTCGCCCCGACGATTATCCATCTCATCTGCGGCATTCTGCGCTTGATGTGCGGCCAGATTGCTTTGTGAAAATACTTTACCGCATCTTGATTGGGCAGGAAGTTCATGGTTCCCAAAAAAACAATTTGTCTCTCATCATAAGGGCCATCATAGAAATTGAAATAATCAAGATTCACCCCTTGACCCACGACGTCCATGTTGCTCACATCGGCGAACTGGCCGAGAAATCTCATATCCGCGCGCGAGACGATCAGGTTGCGATCAAAGCGTTTTACCGCGGCGGCTTCATAGTGGCGCAGGCGGAAAGATTCTATTTTTTGCGCCGCGTGAAAAAATTTGAAAGGATGATCCTTGTGGATTTGGCAGGTGCGCTCATAGTTCATGCTGATGGCATCGGTCAGGTCGAGTATTTTCGGCTCGCCATTGAACACCTCCGTATATTCCGCCATGCGAATCAAATGGAAATAGATGAGGTCGAATTCTTCGCGGCGAACGATTTCTCTCAACTGCCGGCGCAGCTCGTCAGACTCGTAGTAATGCACCTGCAACGGTTTATTGGAAAACAAGCCGCGCAAACAGTTCCAATAGGAATGCAGTCGCGGCAGCACGATAATCTCAAGCTTTCGGACGTAACGCCGCAGCCATTGAAGCTCGTCTGCCGGCACCGGCTGATCTGAGAAAGTCAACAGCGTGATCTCATGCCTGCGTGATAACACTCTTATGAAATTAAAAACTCGAAGCTGAACCCCGCCGATGGGACGGCAAGGCACCCGGGACGTCAAAAAAAGAATCTTCATGGCTCACTGATAAGATTGTGATGGACCCAGTCGATGGAGAAAACCATCGAGGCAACCGTGCCAGAGCGCACGAATTTGTTGCGGCCATCGACGGTTGCGGCTGACTAAGAAGTAGAATGTTCGCATCCCTGCATACAAAGAAACCTGCAACACAGCCAGCCAGAGTCGATACCACGTGCCGCGCTCGCGGCCAAACACGACATAGCGATTGCGCGTTTGGTAGTAAAGATAGAGCGGCGACAGCTCCCCATCACGAAATGCTCCAATGTGATGCCATAGGCGCGCCGACGGCACAAAGAGCAGGCGCAAACCTGCGCGTTTGGCGCGCATACAAAAATCCAAATCCTCTGAGTAAAGATACAACTCGTCATCAAGAATCCCGATGCGCTCGAAGGCTTCGCGGCGAATCATCAGGCAGCAGCCGGTGATGAAAGAAATTTCTCCCATGGACTGATACGGCGGGCCATCGGCCTCGTTCATGCCGTGTTGCCAGACTTTTGCAAGCCAGCTATTGTAACCGCCGCCGGCGTACCACAGGGTATGCGGCCGGCGATGGTAAAAAATCTTCGCGCCGAAAAGATGATGATCCGGGTGCTGCATCGCCGCGTCATGCAGCGCCGTCAAAAAATTTTCATCGACTATGGTGTCGTTGTTCAAGAGCAAAACCAAATCCGCGCCTCTTTCCAACGCGTGCAGAATGCCAAGATTGTTGCCGCCGGCATATCCGAGGTTCCGCCCGCTGGCGACAAATTCGACACAACCGCCGAACTCGCTGCGCAACTTCTCCAATGAGCCGTCGGGCGAGCCGTTGTCAACGACGACGAAGCGCGCCGTCCACGGGGCCGGAGCGCATTTGAAAAGCGAGTGCAGGCAGGCTCGGGTGTGAGCGAGACTATTCCAGTTAAGGAGAACGATACTAAGATTCATCTTCCATTGATGCAAGTGCAGGGTGATTGGCGGCGAGTTTTTCAAGAATCCCCATGTACAGGCCACAGAGAATCCACCCCATCGGATTCAGGGAATCGATAAGGGCAGGAATAATCAAAGCCACATAAGCTATCATGGCTATTCCATAATATTGCAAATGCGGTTTAGCGATGCGAATAGCCCGCGCTCGCCCGTACAGATAACAAAAAAGCCATCCGAACAAAGCCACTGTTCCCAAAAGCCCCAAACGAAAAAGAAGTGAAACATACGGCACGGAAAACTGCGTGTACCATCCGTCGTTCCTGCGCAGCAACTTGGTCAAACTATCCATCGGCTGGTATTCGATTGCCTGCCACATGGTTCCCAAGCCAAATCCCGCGAAGTAAGCATATGGCCGGCGCTCGAGATTCGCCAAGATATTGCCGATAACCGCCGAACGAATTTCTCCGCCATGCTTTTGGCCAACCTTGCTGCTCATATCTAGCGACTCGAAAGCCATCGAAATGCCTTGCGAAAATTTTGGAGCAATCACCAACAGCAGGGACGCTGCAATTCCCAAAACGAAGGTTCCGCGAGCTGCCAGGCGAAGCAACCGCTGCAAGCTGACAAGGCGATTCAAATAAACAACAAAGGCAACGAGGAATAGGCCCATAACGAGCAAGAGATAATTGTAACGCCTTGTGCTGCACAGGATAAATAAAACCATGATCCCAAATTGAACCGCTTGCCAACGATTCGTTTTTTCCCCTGAAGTCCAACGCGCTACGATAGTGAATATTGGAACATAAAACATGGCCATCTCATCATACAGCACGATCGGCAGGCCGAACATCCAAAAAGTATCGAGGCCGTAGGCAAGAATCATGATCAATCGAAAAATGCCGTAGCAAATCAACAAAATCGTCAGCCGGTCAATCCATGCGAGAAGCTGCGATAGAAGTTCTCGCGTCTGAACCAAATTCACCACAATCATGAAGACTGCGAACATGTACAGCATCGGAATAAAAGCGATGATTGGCCGCTTTACTTCAGTCAAGCCGTAATGCAAAAGTCCGCCTTCTGCATGCAGGAGGCCAATGACAAAAGTCACGAGGATCAGAAAAAGGAAAAATCCAAAGCCGTGCCGTGTTCCAAGGGCGAGATTGATTTTTCCTTTCTTCATGCTGCGCATAATTGTAATTGCTAAAGCTGCAACTAGAACCAATCCAATCACCGAAATGACACCGGCAAAGTATGTATAGATTGAAAAGTGGGCGCCAGACACACGCATAGATGGCGCAACGTTTGTGTATGGGGAAAAATAGAACAGCGTTAATATCACCAACAACGGCCAAATCGGTTTCACTTCATCCCAAAAAGCTGTAAGCCGTTGTCGCTTCCACAAAAAAATAATTCCAGCCAAGCCGAGCGCAGCGATTCCTGCAATGATTGGCAGCGGCAATATTGCCAGGACAACAAAGCCGGGTATCGCCCAAACGATTCTCATCCAGGGCGAGCTGTTGCGAATGGCCAATTCCATGATTTATGCAACAACGGTATTAAAAACGTTGGAAAGCTTCTCGGTCAAAATCCGCCGGTCGAATCGGCGATAGCAGGAATTCACCACCATCGGCGTGCCCTGCTGCCAGTTTTCGAAGTGGCGATGCAGCGCCTCGGCGATTTGCGAGGTTTGCTCATCGGAAAACGCTAAGCCTAAGTTCTCCTGGCGCAGCAATCGATGCAGATCGCCGTGCGGGCCGATGGCGAGTATCGGGCGGCGCGCTCCCATATAATCGAATAATTTGCTGGTGAGCATGTTTGCCGGATGGCCGCAGTCGCCGAGCAGCAAAAGCGCGACATCGGCGCTGACGATGTGCGACAAGGCCTGGCGATACGGCAGATAGTCGTGAATGATGACATTCTCTTGCAGGCCGGCGTTGGCAATGGCGCTTCGTTCCTGCTCGGGGATGATCCCCAAGAGCTTTAGTCGAAATCTCTGCTGCGCCGAGGAACTGCGCCGGAAAAATTCTTTCACAGCCTGCAAAAACGGCCGCAAGCTCCGCCACGGAAAAAGCGAGCCGGCGTGAACGACGGTGAAGTAATCGGGATCGCTTTCCAATTCAAGATTTGCAAAATCCGCGGTGTCAAAACCGTTGGTGATGACGCTGATGCGCTCGGCGCTGATCTCCGGAAATTTGTCCTGCAAGTCATGCCGCATTTGCTCGGAGACAACGAGAAAGCCGTCGGCGTCCTGCAAGGTTTTTCTTTCCAAATATTCTTCGAGTTTTTTTCTCGCCTTCAGTTGGAAAGGATTATAAGAGTCGGGGTACTGATCCCACAAATCGCGAAGGTCTGCCACCCACGGCAGGCCGGTGGACTTTTTTAATCGCTGCGCGATCATGTGCGTCGTATTGGGCGGGCCGCTGGAAAAAATCAAATCGATGCTGTCTTGCTTGCAGAGGCGCTTTCCTGCGGCAACCGCAAACGGCAGCCAGCCGATGTACTCGTCGGGAATATAGACGCTCGTATAAAAAGCATTTTTGAGAAAGCGCAACGCCGGCGAAATGATGTTCCCATTTACGTTAGCGTTGCTCGTCTCGCCGTTTACTTGATAGTTGGTGACCTTCCGCATAAAACGTCCCGGCAAAATCGCCGGCGTCCGCGTGATGCGCACATCGCGCTGGAGTTCATGTTGCAAGCTTTCATCCTGAACAAGATAATGGCTGTTGCGCACGCTGAGAACTTGCGGCTGCCATCCGTAGTCCGGCAGATAGCGCGCAAATTTCAGCGCGCGCTGGGTGCCGCCGCCGCCGAGCGGCGGGAAATAATAAACGACCATCAAGGCTTTTCTCTGAGCGCGAGAAGAAGTCCTGCGAGCTTCGATAGTCGGGGCATCGTCATGTATCTGCAGCATATCGAATTTTGACTGGTTTTGAAGTTTCATGGCAGCGTCGTATTTAGTTTTGATTAAACCCGAATTGTATGGCAAATTATTTTTTCAAAAACGAGCGCGTGTTTTGAGCAGCGCGATGGCATTTCGATAAAAAAGAAAATCTTCACGCGAAAGCCAGAGCAGCCTGCTCACCGGCGCATGCGTCTCCCACACAAAACGAATTCCCATCAGCAATGTCATCAAGATGTAGCTGCAACTCGCGGCTATGGCGGCGCCGCTAATGCCGTAGAACGGAATAAGCCATACGGCCAACAGGATATTGGCGATCATTCCCGCGCCGCCGATCATCGCCGTCAGATGCGGGCGGCCCTGGCTGAGCAAATAGCTGGCAAACACTTTGGCGGCGCTCGCCGCAACGATTCCCGGATAAAGCCAATGCAACGGAGAAACAGCAGGCAAAAAACCTTTTCCAAACGCCAGGCCGATGAGCCAGCCATCGATGATAAACAAGAAAGCCGCGCCGCAGGCAGTGAGAAAAACGATGTGACGAACGACTTTCGGAACAAGCAGGCACAATTCATTCATCGAACGCCCCGCGGCTTCGGGCAGCAACGCCGCGCTGACGCTGTTCGACAAGAACCACATGCTTTCTGTAATCAAAATCACGATCGCAAAATACCCGGCTTGCTCACCATCCAGGAAATGACCGATGAGCAGCAGGCTCACCCTGAAAAAAAGATAGCCAAGCAGCTCAGCGATGTAAGATGGCAAGCCGATGCGAATCTGCGCCGTCAAAAAGCCGCCGCTCAGGCGATGGCTCTCCGCGCGCCGTGGTCGCAGGCCGATGATAAGCCAGAGCACCGGTACGACATAACAAAGGCTGTAGGCCCACAGACCTGCTTTGAGGCCGTCCCCGAACAGGAGAAAAACCAGGATGAATGCGAATAAGAAAAAGAACGGACGCAAAACCACCACGCCATTGTAAATCCGATAACGCTGCTCGCCCTGCGCCAGCCCTTGAAAAAAATTATAGAACAAGAGCAATGGAACCGTCAACATCGCCAGGCGCATGTTCTCCGGCGATACCCCGCGCATGAAGGTGTCGATTACCCAGTCTTCGGCGGCAATGATGATAACCGTTCCGGCGAGTCCAAAGAGAGCGCCGAGCCACAAAGAGTTGTAGTAAAGCTGATCGAAAGAAAATCGTTTGCCGAAAGATGATAGAAAGGCGGCGCGCTGTTTCGACGCGTGGCTGGCAAAGTAGGCGTTAGAAGTTCCAATGCCGAGGCCGAGGACCATGGCGATGATCGTTGGCAACAAAAACAAGAGAGCCAGCTCACCGCGCCCGGCGGGACCCAAAAGGCGAGCGACAAGCAATCCGCCACTGGCTTGAAGCACAAATGCGGCTGTACGGCTTCCAAAAATAAAAAAACTTGCGCGCCGAAAATTCACTTCTGCCTCTCTCCTGCGACCGATCGATAAACTTGCAACACGCGCTCACTCAGTCGTTCCCAGGAGAACATTTCGGCGCGGGCGCGCAATTTTTCCTTGTTGACTTTGCGCTGCGCGATTTTGGATAATGCCGAAGCTAAAGCCGCCGGATCCTCCGGTGGTACAACGAGACCAATGTCCTCTGAGTCTATGACTTCGGGTATCATGCCTACCGCCGCGCCGACCACTTGCAAACCACAGGCCAGTGCTTCGATAACGACAACGGGGCCGCCCTCATTCCGGCTTGGCACAACGAGCGCATCGACGGCGCTCATCCATTCGGCAACTTCCGCGTGAGGTTTCTTTCCCGCGAAAAAAATGCGCGGCGTAAGTTGCAGTTCTTCAACAAGTTTTTCCAACCGCGGGCGCTCTGGTCCATCTCCGATAAAAATGGCTGTGCAGGAACTCTGCCGAAGTTGTGCCATTGCCTTGATGAGAACATCCTGTCCTTTGACAGGAAAGAAATTCGCTACGCAGAGAAAAAGTGAGACAGCCGAAAGACGATTTCGTAATTCGCCGGCCAAGGCTGTCGGACGGTGGGCAAATGAAGAAAGATCAGCCCCATTCGGAATCAGATGAAGTTTTGCTGGTGAGATTCCCTCGGCGGTAACTCGGTTTGCCAACGCGCGGCTCACGCAAATGATCGCATCGGCGCGTTGCAGGGCGAATAATATTTTGTCGCGTTTTCTCGGTTCATCGAGCCACGTATGAACATCCGAGCCTTCGACAGTGATAACCAGCGGGCAGTCGAATTCCTGTTTTAATTGCGCACCAACAAAACCGCTGCGATAGGCCCAGAAGGCGTGAATCAAATCGGGTGAAAATTTTTTTTCGGCAATCGTTTTTTGAACGGCGCGTAAATGCATTCCCGGCGCAATGTATTCAGCCACTTTTGGTAGATTCCAAACCGGAAAACGCGTTACCGGCAGTATGTCTTCGGGAAAATCACCGGCGGGAGATTCTTGCGCTCGCAAGAGTTTGTATCTCGGCAAAGGAACATGACGCATGGCCGGGGCCATCACGCGAATATCGCAGTGTCTGGCGAGATGAAGAAGCTGGTCGCGCACGAAGATGCCTTCATGCGGATTCTTTTCATGCGGATAAAATTCACTCAGCGCTAACACTCGCATGATGTCATCTCATCCGACAATTTTCTTCAACGTTGCGGCGACATGCTCGACCATGGCTTCGCCCATCTCGGCGTACATCGGCAGGCTGATCAAGCGTTCCGCGGCTTTCTCGGTCACGGGAAAACTGCCGCGCTTGATTTGCAGATGGCGGTAAGCTGGTTGAAGGTGAAGCGGCACCGGGTAATGAATGCCGCTATCGATGCCGGCTTCGGCCAATTTCTTTCGAGCTTCATCTCGATTTTCAACCTGCACAACATAGAGATGAAAAATTCCCCGAGCGCCGGGAAGCTCGCGCACCGGAACAATTTTTTTTTGATCCAAAAAATAGAGACCATAAAGCGCTGCTAATTTTCGCCGTCGCTCGTTCCATGCCGGAAGATGTTTCAATTTCACGCACAATACGGCCGCTTGCAGCCCATCAAGCCGGTGATTGCAACCCTCCATTTGATGTTCATATTTCGTGAGGCGGCCATGCTTGGCGAGCATGCGGACTTTCTCCGCAAGTGTTGCGTCATTCGTGGTCACCGCACCGGCGTCGCCGTAGGCGCCAAGATTTTTTCCAGGATAAAAACTGAAGGCGGCAATGTCGCCCATGCTGCCGGCGCGCTTGCCGTTCCACTCTGCACCATGTGCTTGCGCCGCGTCTTCCAAAACTATCAGCCCATGCCGTCGAGCAATTTCAATAATCGTTTCCATGTCGGCGCACTGGCCGTAAAGATGCACCGACATGATGACTTTCGTGCGATGGGTGATGGCGCGCTCAAGCTGGGTAACGTCCATCGTCATCGAATACGGATTGACATCGACGAATTTTAAGGTTGCGCCGCAACGCGAGACGCCCTCCGTCGTGCCGATGAACGTATTCGACACGGTGACGACTTCATCGCCGGGGCCAACGCCGAGCGCATGCAGCGCCAGATAAATTCCATCCGTCGCATTCGACACACCGACGCAATGCTCTACACCGCAAAATGCTGCAAACTCTTTTTCGAATTGCTTGACTTCACTACCGCCGATGAATTCACAACTTTCCAGAACGCTATTGATTGCCTGTTGTATTTCGACTTTGATGCTTTGGTATTGGGCGCGAAGGTCGAGAAAAGGGATTTTGGTCATATGCCTGCTTCTTTTAATATTTTACCGGATCGATGGATTATTGGATTTGTGGAGTATTGGATCAATGAAAATACGTGCGGCAATATTACAAACTATTTCTGCATCAATCCAACAATCCATCATTCCACTAATCCTTTCAGTCTCCCACCTCCACCATCCCTCCCCCCGCCTCCATCGATCGCTGCGCCGCTTCAAGAATGCGCACAACCTGAAATCCGTTTTCACCGTCGCTCACCGGCTTTTGCTCCTTCACAATGCAATCGATGAAATGCTGGCACTGCACTTTCAGCGGTTCGACGAAATCTACTTTGGGCATCAGCATGTCGCCGGCGCGCTGGATGAGCTGGAAGTTTCCAAACGAATCAAACTCGCCGAGGTTAGCGGAAAGATTCTGGCGCGTGATGCCGCGGTCGTACACTCTCACTTTATAATCGGTCGCCACGTCATCATACACCACCATTTTCGCAGAGCCGACCACCGTCATTCGCCGCACTTTATTTGGATCAAGCCACGAGACGTGAATATTCGCCGTCACGCCGCCGTCGAATTCCAATTGCAAAAAAACCACGTCGGCGATATTTTTTTGCAAATAAGCCGAGCCGCGCGCCGACACCCGCTGCGGCATTTTGTCAAGCCAGTACAAAATAATCGACAAATCGTGCGGCGCGAAATTCCACATGGCGTCGACGTCCTGGCGCACGCGGCCAAGATTGAGGCGCTGCGAGTACAAATAATAAATCTCTCCCAGCTCGCCCGATTGCACGAACTCTCGGACTTTGAGCACTGCGGCGTTGTAAAGAAACGTGTGGCCGATCATCAGCACGCGCTTATGCTTTTCCGCCAGCGCGATAAGCTCTTTGCACGCTGCCGAAGAATTGGCCATGGGCTTTTCGACAAACACGTGCTTGCCGGCCTCAAGCGCCGCTTTCGCCAATTCAAAATGCGATTCTGACGGCGTCGCTATCGCCACCGCATCGATTCGTTGATCCCCAAAAATCTCCTGCGCGTGTTCTGAAAACTGCAAGAGCGGGTACTGCACCGCAATTTTTTCAAGAACCGAAGGATCACGATCACACACCGACGCAACCTGCGCGTCATTCATCACCAAGAAATTGCGCAGCAGATTTTTTCCCCAGTAACCGATGCCGATTTGAGCGAGACGGATCATGATAGGAAATATTTTTTGATGAGAGACTTTATTTCGGAAGGCAGCTTTTGTTTGACTTGTTGCGCGCCATCGCCAATATAACAGATCAGGGAAAGCTCGTGGGCGACAAAGAATTTGTCCGTAAATCGGACGAAATGCTTTCTCTGCCACTGAAACCGGTGCGTTTCAAACGGATTCCCGAATGCGTCTTTTTGCGCGGTCATCCAGCGCGGCGTCGAGACGATGATGTTTCGGCAGCGGCGTTTGCATTCTTCCAAAAGCCGGATGCCCTCTTGAAAATCGAAATGCTCCAAAACATCGATGAGCAACACGAGATCATAATTTTCTTTCAGCGCCGGGAGAACATCGATGGCGTTTCCAATGTAGACGTTGTTGTAGATTATCTTGTGCATCGGCGTGACGTATTGCGGGAACACTTCGATGCCGTCGATTCGCCTTTTCCAATCGCCGTACTTCTCCCTGCCGTCCCATAGCTCCAAATACTCGCGGGCGAGAAAGCCGTATTTGCCGAAACCAATCCCGATGTCGAGGAGGCTTTGCGGGTCGGTGAGACAAATCAAGCGCACAATCTCATTCAACTGATTCGAGTGGCTCGATGGCATCTTTCATCCTCGATCTTCGAGCAAGAAATCTGTTTTCGATTTTCGGAAAGTCCGGCGTGCGCATGAACAAAACCGATCCCGTTCTATTACATGTGAAATCAAACGCCTGTCGTAAGTCATGTCGTGAGCATCTCGCAAATTCAGACTTCCTTATGATTCAAAGCGTTCAATCAGCTTTTCGAGCGAGGCGGCGCCGTAACGAAGCGGCTCCGATGGTGAGGCCTCCAACCGCCAGTCCGATCAAAAAGCCGACCCCGGCACCGCGCAACATGGCAGCCTGCGGGTTGGATGCCGTTGACATGGCGGACGCTGCATTTGCCAGAAACGCTCCAGAGCCGGCGCCGACAACTCCCGCAGCAAGAAGCTGCAACCAGATCGATTTCCACCCCAAGCGACGCGCAATATACACCGCGGCAATCGGCCCGAGGAGAGGCGATACGAGAAGGATCAATTCCATGAGAAGAGAAGATAAAATATTATACGAAGGATGCAATCATGTTTTCAAGATCATGCCGTGTAAGCTCGCGGCCTGCTTTTGGGGGATATACATGATTGGAAATTTTTAAAATCCCGTGAGTGAATTAGGTCGCAGCGAAGTCCGACGCGAGCAACGTCGGCTGAGAAAGTAGAAAGGCCGTGATGCCCAATCGGACATACTATTCACTTCACCGCAGCCTGTTTCGCCGTCGATGTGCCCACTCTCGTTTTTGTTGTCGAAGTCGCGATGATCGATCTCATTGCTAAAACATCCGACCACAAGGGTCGGTGACTACATTAAACAAAAGCGAGTAAGAGCAAGAGTCGAAAATAGTCGTAAAAAGTAAAATTACAAAGTAAGACTTATCCCTCCACGAAGAACACGGCCTGCCGCAGGATAAAAATAGGAAGTTCCGAAAACGACATACCCCGTGCTGCTGTAACTTTTGTCCAACAGATTTTGCACGTCAAAAAAAGCCGTCGCGTTTGGCAATGAGTACGCTACTCGCAAACTGCCGCTGTCGAAATTCGGCAGGCGTTGGGTGTTCTCGTCGTCAATAAAAGCATCGCGGGAAAAATGCCAGGCCAAACTCGTTGTCAGGCGTTTCAACGGCTGATAAGTCACTCCGAGGGCGAAGACATTTTTCGGAATGGCCTTGACGGTTTTTCCTTCGAACTCCCCTGACTTAAATTTCACGTCGGTCAAGGTGTAATTGAAAAACGCCGTTAGTCGCGGCATAAAAAAACGAGCGCTGCTCTCGATACCGCGATGCCGGCTGCGATGGATGTTGGCGTACTTGAACGTCGTCAGATCGAGATCGATTTCGTCCTTAACGTTCATGTGATATAAGGAGAGTGCCAATTCACCGCTCAACCCGCTCAAGAGTTTGAAACGTTGGTACAGTCCGATTTCATAACTTGTAGCTTTTTGCGGCTTCAAGAGCGCGTTGGAAAACGGCGCGACGGTTTGCGGCAGGAACAAATAACTATCCGGGCCGGTGGGAATGACAACCACCGCATCAAGCGGACGTTGATCCGACAACTGATCGAGTGTAGCTGCTTTGAAAGACCGATTGGCGTTCACATAAATGCTACCGGCAAAATCAGAGCTATCGGCATAATGAAAATTCACGCCGACTTTTGGGCTGAAGGCGTGATTGCTGCTCTCGACGGTAGTATCGGGAAAAGCGCCGTCAAAATGATCGCTGATAAAATCAAATCGTCCGCCGAGCGTCAAAGTCAACGGCTTGAAAATCTGAAAGGCATCATTAAAATAAAAAGCATGCTTCCAGCGCCGGTGCTTCCCATCGGCAATCGTCGCACCGGTGTTGGCGTTTGAGCTTTTGTAATCCTCTTCGAAGCCAGTAAAAAGACCATGATATTTATTTTTCATGTGACCGAAATCACCGTCGAACCCGAGCGAGAGTCGATTTTGCCGAGCGCCCAACGCGCTGGTGAGATTGAACTGTGCGTTCAATCCGAGTTGATTGCTCTGCAGCGAGCGCTGCTTTGTGTCCCCAAAGAGCGTGGTGTCATAAACGCCGATGACGGAAAAGGTCGAGTCGAGGATGGCCGCCGGGCTGGTGAAGGTTCTGTTCTGCTCGCCATCTTTGAAGCGATAGAACAAAGCTGCTTTCAATTCGGTGTGTTGAGTTTTCACGCGCGTAAAATCGAGTTGGAGCTGATGCGTGCGCTCATCTTTGCGATCGTGCTTGTAATAGACACTGGATTGTTCGCGATTCGATACAAGCTCGGCCTGAGTAAGCGGACCAGGCTCATCGCGCTTCTGCAATTGGTTAATTGTAGAAGCGCGAAGCCTCAATTTCTCGGCGGCGAAGAGAGTCACTTCTCCACCGAATGTGACAGCGCGAAAGTCGCTATGCTCGCGAAAGCCTCGGCTGATTTCGTTGGAAGCGTAAATCTGGTAATTCTTTTTTCCAAACATGCCGCGCGAGCGCAAGCCGATATTCATGCTGCCCAAAGCGCCGCCATCAACCGAAACTTCGGTGCGCGATTCTCCGATCTTGCGCGTCATGAGATTGATCACGCCGCCGAGCGCGGCATCACCATAGAGCGGAGACGAAGCGCCGCGGCTGATTTCGATGCGCTCAAGATTGTTGATCGGCACAAGATTCCAATTCACCAAGCCGGTTTCGAGATCGTTGATCGGCTGGCCATCGACCAGCACGACGAGATACTCGGCCTCGCCGCCGCCGTAAAATCCGCGGCTGCTGATAATCGGATCGCGGCCTCTTCCATCCTTATCGACCAGAAAAAAGCCGGGGAGATACTGAAACGTATCGGTAAATTTAGACAACGGCAATTGTTGAATCTGTTCGGCGCGCAGAACTGAAACCCCTGCGGTGGCGTTCGAGACTTTGCTTTCAAATCTATCGGCAGTAATGACCACGGTCTCCACCGTGTATTGCGGCGCGCGTGCTTCTTCCGCTTGTTGAGTTTTGGTCGTATCTTGCGCAAAACCAATTTGTGAAAAATCACAGACGAACAGCGCTATGCTCGCGGCAGTCAGTTGCAGTGCATGTTTCATATTCTCTCCGCAGCTTTTGTTTTCTTGCCATACTGAAGATAAAGTAAAACTATCATCCATACAGCGGCGATCATGAAGCCCATGGCCTCCCGCCCTTCTTCAAGCGCCCACCATGAGACGTCCAACGGCGGTGCGTAATAAAAAAAACCGGCGAGATAAACGATCAAGCCAAGCAGCGGCCATGCAGAATATTTTTTATAAAATGCAAAAGCGGTTAATACCGCTGCGTATCCGTAATAGGCAATCCAGATGAGCGGGTCGGGATCGTTGTATTGAACGGCGCAGCACAAGAGAAAAAGAAGAAACATCAGCGCGTAAACGTAGCGCATACTTCCTCCTGTTTCGGAATTATCCAGCCCAGATCGGATGGCTTCAAAAATTTTTCAAAAAAAGAAAAGGCCGCAACTTGAAAATTGCGCCACAGAAAATTTCAATAATTCAACCCCACGGCAAAAAACAAACTCCACGTGTCAACATCAGTTCTACCCACGCTGTTTGGCGCATTGAGAAATCTGGTATGTTGAACAGCGCCGCGCGCCGTAAGATTTCTCACGAACTCATAACTCGCATGAACGCCGAGCGTCGTGCGTTGCTCTTTGATGCCATCAAGAAATTTCACGGTTTGCGGATCGCCCGGAACGAAGGCGCGATCGATGTCGCCGCCGACGTTGCGATCTGCCGGATTTGCGCCATGCCGGGTATGCGTGGCGTGCAGCTTGAATTGCCAACGAAGATTCAGCCAATACAAAAATTCGCCATACAGGACATCGGAATTCGGACCGGCCCAATGCCCAAGCTCCGAGCCGTAATTCTTGTAGACGTTGATTGGAAACGTGTGGGTGTAAACATACGGCTCAAGACGAACATACTCAAAACGAAAATCGGAGCGAGGAATACGAAGAGGATTCGTGACGTGCGCCCCGGCAAGCCAGGCGGTTTTGTTGCCATACCACTCGTCGCCAAGACGGCCGACTGAAAAATCATCCAACAATAACTCGGCGTATAGCCGAAGATTTTGCATGGGCCGCAGCTCGACATCCATGCCCATCATCGCATTGTCGCGGTCGCCGAGAAAGTGTTCGGCGCTGCGATAGAAATTTATCGGATTGAGATACGCCAGCTCGACGTTGCGCTCGCCGTAGATCACCGTTTCGTGCAGCCCGACTCGCAGCCAGCGCCACGGGCGCACTTCGAGACGATGCGCTGCAAGAAATTTGTTTGAAAATATTTTTCGCGTTACGCCATTGACGACATACTCGCGGTCAGTGAGCGGCGGATATTGACGGAGAAAACCATGAACGTATGTGAAGCGCGCTTTCCAAAACTTGGCGCTCAATTTAATTTGATCGTAAGAGGTCGCATAATCAGACAGCGCCAGCGTACCGGTGCGGCCGGGGCCCCAGCGATTGCTATTCTTGCCAAGCTCGACTTCGACGTATGGAACATTCAAAAAAAGATAGCCGATGGTTTCATCATGATAGACATGCGTGCCGTAACCCGCAGCATGGCCGAAGCGTTCCCACGTAATGCGCGCGCCGCGTGGATAGTCGCGCGTGCCCGACTCTTTCGTGTCGCGGGCGTCGAGAAAAAATCCGATGCGCGAGCCGAGCGTTCCCCAGATGCTGAAGCCGCTGGTAGCTTGATAAACGCGGTCTTGCCTCGACAGGGTATCCGTGTCATTGAAGGCCCAATCGCTGTAGAAGATCGGATCGACGTAAGCGCGCATGGCGCCGCTGCGCAGGGAAAACATATTTCTGGCGTTGCGATAAACAAAATCCGGCAGCCATTGCAGCCGCCTTCGATTGAACACGGCTTGCGCGGCGGCGCGCATGGCGAGATCATTCCGATTGCCAAGCGCTTCGACTTCCTCACGCCACTCGAAGAGCAGAAAATTGATTCGCTCTTTCTCCATTGCATCGAGGAGCGGATCATTGGCGACTTCAATAATAATCTTGGCCATGTCGTGGCGGGTCAATGGGCGCGTGGATAAAAGCGGAGAGTCGATCAGGCCGCGAGTGTGAAGGCGCTCGAGAAAATCATACGACCAGTGCGTGAGCGGGACTTCGACGGTTTGGGCGGTGAGCTGATTGCTCAAAATAACGCTGACACCGCACATCCAAATAAGGAATAATTTGTTGGTTCTATTCATAGGAAATCAAAAACCTCACGCAAAGACGCCGAGTCGCAGAGTATCGCAAAGAAAATCTTTGCGAATTCTTTGCGCTTTTGCGGCTTTGCACGAGGTTTTGTTTTTTGATTGCGATTCGTTCAGGGTGAAGAAGAATCTAACTGTGAAAATAAGACAATTCACACATTTTCTTTTTTCCGGGCAAAACGCTGGCGAAGATGTTGAACGTCGTTATTTATCGCACCGACCAAGCCGCGCCATTTTTCCCATTCGGCGGTGTCGCGCCGAGATTGCTTGGCATAAAACATAATGACGGCAGCGAGAAAACTGAAAATGAAAACGACGGTTGTGCCGATGAGCACCATCAACGTGCGCTTGGGTTTGGAATGGCGCTCCGGTGGCACCGCGGGATCGAGCACTTGCACGGTCGGCGTGTCGCGCGCTTCTTGAATCTTGGCTTGATAGAATTGTTGATTCAGCAATTCCCAAATCGTCTCCTGCACTTTGACTTCGCGGACGAGCGTGGCGAGCTTTTGAGAAATCTGCGGCACCTCGGCGAAGGCCGGAAAATAATCGTTATCCTTCTTTCCCTTCGAGCCAAATTGCATATTGTCGTATTGCTTTTGCAGCTCACGAAGCTCTGCTTGCAGTTGCACGATCGCCGGATTCGAAGCGCGCATCGATTGTTGCATGACTTCGAGCTGCACTTGTTTGGCGATGAGCGTTCCCTTCACCTCAGCCACGCCGTCGATGGCGGCGCGCATTTGTTCGGGAAGGGCGACCGCATGATGCCGTTCTTGAAAAAGCCGCAAGCTGTCGGCAGCCGTATTCAGCTTGGCTTGTGTGAGCTGCAACTGTTGCTCGATGTAGACACGAGAGTTCTTGGCGCGCGAGATGCTTTTTTCTTTGTTGATGCGATCAAGCTCGGCAACGAAAGCATTGGCAAGCTGCGCCGCAAGCTCCGGGTGATCCGTCTCCACATCGATGGTGATGATGCCCTGCTCGGTCGTTGCAATCGTCGTCGAGCCTGACAATTGCTTGAGCGCTTTGGAGATTTGGGCTTCTTCCCAATACTCCAACAGGTTGGTTTCCTTGCCATCAAACTCCAGCGGATGGCGCAGCACGCCTTCTTGCACCGAGCGGCTTGCAAGAATTTCAGCGAACAGTTCCGACGAGGTTCTGGCGCGCGGTAGGGCAAGACCTGCAAACGGTGTATTATTTAAAAGAAGCGAAAGGCCATCCGGCTCGGCGCTGTCCGGCGGGAGAATTGAAGTCGTGGCAACATATGAGCGCGGCCAGAGGAGAGAAATTATAATGAAAGCAAAAAACGCAGCCAACACATTGCGCACAATCATCCGGCGATGCTGGACGACTGCGGTCGTTAATGAGAGCAGATCCATTTCATCGGCGCGGCCTGCGCCGTTTACGCCGTTTTTGTAATGAGCGCCGTTGGCGCCATTGGTATAATTGGAACGTGGTTCTTCCATAAACAGTCTCTTTGGTTACTGCGTAGCGCGATCAATGACAACGTATATCGTAGCGAGTTGCGCCAGCACGGTGAGGATGTCGCGGAAAGTATCCCAACGGCTGCGGTCACCTTTGCGCGGAACCCAGATCGCGTCACCAGGCTCCAGCTTCGACACATCGTCATCATCCACGACTTCTCCCGAAGCGCGGATGACTTTGGCTTTGCCGCGCACGGCATCATGCGTTATGCCGCCAGCTTTTGAAATGTAGTAACCAGCATCTTCGCCAGCAACAAACGGCACGCCGCCCGGCAGGCCGACTCTTCCACTCACATAAATCAAGCTGTCGGTGCGCGGCACGTGGATGACGTCATTGGATTGCAAGATGACATCATACGTTCGATCACCGGCGACAAAAAGTTTGTGAAAATTAACGCTCACGTGGTTCAAATTCGCGAGGTCGCGGCGCATCACAAAATCTTCATACTCGGCTTTGGTCAATCGTTCTGAAGGAAGCGAATCCACCATCGCTGCGCTTTGCATCACTTGCGAATGAATAGCCGATCGCTGCAGTCGAGCTTCGCGCAACAACGCCCTCGGTGTGAAACCACCGGCAAGGGCGATGATTTCTTTCAACGTCGTGTGGTCGCGAGTGATCGGATATTTTCCGGGAAATTGTACTTCGCCTTGTATCTCGACCAGTGGGCCGAGGTTCCAATCGGGAATGCGCCGGATGAAAATTTGATCGTCTTCATGAATCACCGGGTTGGCCAGCGTGTCACCGTTCGCAAGCCTCTCCATAGGAAACTTGATGATCTTCGGCGGCTGGCCGGGATCGACGCGCGCGATTTCGGCCTCGGCAAGATGAGCGAACCGCGTCAAGCCGCCGGCTTTTTGAATGAGGTCATCGACGCGCAATCCACTTTCAAAAGGAAACGCTCCGGGTTCACGAACTTCGCCAAAGATCGAAACGGTGCCTGGCCGCACCTCTTGCAGTTTTGAATATACGCGCACACGATCACCATGGCGTAAAGGCAATTTGCGAACCAGCGCCAAGTCGATGGTCTGCGAGGCGCGCACTCCGGCGGTGTCCAGCCGGCTCAACTCGACCTTGTGGAGGTCAGCGAGCGGCGCGACGCCACCGGCGAGATCAACGGCATCTTCGATGGTTAAAAGTTGTGGCCCAAGCTCATAAATTGCCGGGCGCATGACTTCACCCGTAAGCGCCGCCCAATTCTGCGCCGGGGGAACAAAAATTCTGTCGCCCGATTGCAGAAAAAAATCATCGCGGTTCGCTTGCTGCAAGATGAAACGATAGAGATCGATGGTTTGAGACGGCGCGCCGACTCTCACGAGCCGGACGTGGCGCAATGAGCCAAGCGACGAGATTCCTCCCGCAGACGACAACGCATCGAGGACGGTGTTCAAAGCGCTGAGAGCATATCGTCCGGGCTTTTTCACCTCGCCGGCAACATCGATGGAGACGATTTTCGGAGAGATTAAAACAATCTGCAGCTCATATCCGCCAAATACTTTGGCGAGAGAATTATTGATGACAGTCCGGGCCTGATCGAGCGTGCGGCCCGAGACTTCCACGACGCCGGCTGATGGCAGATAAATTTTTCCATCGGCAGCAACGGTGATTTGCATCTCTTGCTGCGATTTTCCGAGCAGATAAATGCCGAGCACGTCGCCGGGGCCGAGCAAATAATCCGCAGGCAGCGGCAAGCTGGCAGCGGGCAGTGCACGCGATGGTGAGCCGTGAAAGATGTTCTCGCCGATAATCGGAAGATGGCCTGATGGATCGATTCCGCTTATCGAGAATCTGCTGCGGAGCAGACGATAGTGCTTGACGAATACATCGTCATCTTTCGGGGCGACGCCTGGCGCAAAAATCGAGTCTACTGGCGCCGTGTTTTGAGCAAAGTTGTTCGACGCCAAGACGGACGTACACGAAAGTATCAGGATCATTAACCAGCGTAGCGAAGGTAGGCGAAAACCTGATCGGTCGAAGGAGCAGGACAAGAATTTATGAATGTTCACAACGTTAGTCTCATTAAAAAATCATGTCAGAAAATTTTATGAAAAAATGATTTGATCGGCACTTAAGCACCTGAACTCAGAATAAAATTCTTTGAGTTTTTGGTTTTTCACACGGATCAAAAAACCACGCTGCACAGCTCTTATAATGCAATGAACAACTGGCAAGAATCAACAACCTCTGGCTTTATTGTTCAAAAGGTATGAAATGTACGCTGCGCTGTCAATCGTTTTTTATTTCTCCGCAAAACACAAAACCAGGACAATCCGCAAATTGCCCTGGTTCGAGGAGGAGGGAGGATGAAAAATCACACTTTATTTAAGCAAAGTCATGGAGCGGCTTTGCCTCGAGACTGCCGAGCTCATCACCACGCCGCCGCTGCTCATTTGGTCGTGAATCTCGAGTGTGTACATGTAGGTGCCGCTTGGCAAGGAGTTGCCGCGGTCGTTCTTCGCATCCCAGGCCAGACGGTGTTGGCCCTGGCTTTGTCTTCCATCATACAACGTGCGCACAACCTGACCGAGCGAATTATAAATATTGACCACGACATTGCTCTCGCGCTCGATATAATAAGTGATCTCGGTGCGCGGATTAAAAGGGTTCGGATAATTCTGATAGAGCACGAAGCTGCGCGGCGTCTCCTGCGAGTCGTTCGCGGGACGGCTCAAATCATCGATCAGCACAACGTACATACTGTTGACGTTCGCTGCGCCGCCGGCGAGATTTCCGCCCAGACGCACGCGGCCCGGGCGAAAATGTCCACGCCACAGGTCGAGACGGCCAACGGTTTCAGACACACCGATGTACTCGCCGGTTTTATCAAAGTCGCGGCTCAACCACGTGGGCACCTTGTTGGCGCGGCTGTCATAAGCAATGTAAACGTCGGCTTCACGGTTGAGATTGAATTCCAGAAAGTTGCTCTGGTTGTTCGCCTTGTCGGCATTGGCCGTGCGAATCCACAACATATTGCGCTTGCTGTTCGGAATGTGATTGACCCGGTAGGAGCGGTCGACGTAGTAGGCTTCGCCAACCCGCAAGCTGTCAAGCCGATAATTGCCCATGCTCAGAGAATTCACCACCGCGCCATTCCCGCCGTTGTCGTTTCCCGCGAGACGATATTGCATACTCGAATTTGCGGCGATGAGGTTTCCCGCGGCAGAGCGGTCGCGAACATTGTTGACGGTCAATACATAATCGCGATTGTATTGATGCGCCGAAGTCGTTAATTCCACTTCCAAACCGTTGGCGGCGAGGCGCGCGTCGTTCACGCTCACGCCGTCGGAGATGCGATAGTTGCCCGCCGTCTGCGCGCTCGATACGGTAAGCTGTTCGCTGAAAACGGCGATGACGCGCGTGGGGCTATCGATTCGTACCGAAGCAATCCGAGGCGGCGTCGTGTCATCCGTCTGATAAACGTAGTTGAAGGTTGCCGGGTTCGGCATCACGTTCGGCGGATTTGCAAGATCATTCACACTGCGAACCGTGAGCGTATAGGCTTGGGCACTCGTGTGATTTTCAGTTGTGAGCTGTACGGTTTTTTGGTCGGGCTGCAATGCGGCGCTGACAACTTGCACGGATGGGCTGATCGTGAAATTTGCCTCGTCCTGCGCTGAGGCGGAGGCCACCGGCTCGCTGAAAAGCACGTTCACGGTGTTGCGCCCGGTGATCGTCGCGCTGAGCGCCTGCGGCGGCGCCGTATCTGCCGCTTCATAGGAATAAGTGCGCGTCGTCGGTGAGCTGATCACATTCGGCGGCGTGGCGGCGTCGGCGATGTTGCGCACGGTGAGCGTATAAGTTTGTCCTGCAACATGAGTAGCCGTGCTCAACAAAACCGTGCGTTGATCGTTTTGCAAGGTTGCCGAGCTAATACTGATTGCCGGATTGATCGAATAGTTGGCGACGTTTTGCGCCGAGGCGCTGCCAACCGCCTCGTTGAACGATACGGCTAAAGTATTCGGCGAGGTGAGCCGAGCGCTCAAAGCGTTTGGCGGCGTGACATCCGTTGTCGTGTTAGCGTCCGTTGACGTGACTTCGATTGCCGAAATGATCGGCTCGCCTGTTACCGCAACAAACTTTAGCGTCACGCGGCCATCCGAAACCTCCGCGTCAAAAGTATAAGTCGTCGCGACATTCGAACCAACTGTAGCCGCCAGATCGAGATCGTCGATCACGACATTACTCTCGAGATTCACATCGAAGACGCGTTGGCCGGCCGAAGCGTATTGAGTCTCAGCGAAGTAAAGTTTCACGCGATAGACTGCGGCAGCCGGCACTTCAAAACGATACGTACCGGCGCCGATACGATCACTCTGGAAGAGCACGTCATCTTCCGTGTTGGCAATCGCATTCGCCTGAATGCGAGCCTGACCGTATTCATAGCCCCAATCCAAGCCTGTTCCGTATTCCTGATCGGCAGGCCATGTTTGGTTCAAGACGTCTGTAAAAGTCGCCCCGCCAGCATTGACTCGACGAACGAATGCAGAAGGCACGGTAGTCGTAAAAGATTGGTCAACAGAAGCGGTCAAGTTCCCTGCGCCATCTCGACTTAGAACGCGAAAATGATAGATCGTTGATGCGGACAAACCCTCAAGCTCAACGCCGTGCTCCGTTTGTAGATTTTGCGAGAGCGACGATAAGCTGTTATAAGCCGTTGTCTCGCCATACTCAACCTGGCCGTCGGCAGGCTCGTTGGTTGTCCACTTGATCGTGGCGCTATTGTGTGAAATAAAATTGACGGAGATGTTCGAGATCATTGGCGGCGCCGCATCCGGCGCGAGGGTAATAAAAGTAAAGTCGTTGCTGGTTGCCAAACGGCCGGAAGCGTCCCGCGAGTTGACGCGGAAGTGGTAAGTCGCCGAGGCGCTCAGTCCGGTGAGGGTCACGGAATGCGAGGTCACCATCTGGGAATTCAGCGGCGAGTTTGCGCCGTAGCTTGTGTTAATGCCGTAATCAACTTGAGAATCGGAAGGCTCATCGGTCGTCCAGGTAATCGTCGCTCCGCTCGTGGTAAGATTTTTTGCCGCCACCGCGCTGATGAGCGGCGGGGTTGTATCAAGAATAGTTGCCGACACTTCCTCGGAATAGCCGCTTTCGTTGCCGGCAGTGTCATAGGCGGTAATAACAAAATAATAAGTCGCGCCATCCTGCAAATCCTCAACGGAGGAGGTCGTCACTTTTCCAGCATTGACAACCTTTGAATAATTTCCCGGGCTTGTGCGATAATAAATTCGATACCCGACAACATCATTTTCTGTATTTGCATTCCACGAAAGTTTCACACTTTCGCCGGCCATGGCGAGCGCTGGTAAAATGAGCACGATAAGCGCCAGCGTAAATACCAATCCCTGATCCCGATGCATTTCCTACTCCTTCTCAAAGATGCAGTTCTAAGTTGCATCGCGCGCTCACGCAAAGCATATGCCACTGGGGCAACCCGCGCGAGCGCGCGAATAATCGAGCGATTGCGCAAAACGATCAAATAGAGATTCGAAAAGAAGATTGATATATTACTTTGTGGTATTTCGTTTGTGTAAAAAGGCTTTCGAAAAACGTTGCATGAGAAATGAAGCTCCCCGACGCAAGCGTCGGGGTATCAAGTGGTGTATTGTCTATTGTAAACGACGCAAGCGTCGGGGAATTGAACCCGAACAAGATAAAAGAAAATTTTGAGGCGACGATGAAAGGATGGCGGGAAAATTCAAAAAAGAATTGCGGTAGATAGAGAAGGGCACGGTCCGGACGTTTTGAAAAAAATCGCTCTTCGACATCCAACAACAAAAATACTTGAGATCAAAAAGTCCGGACGCCAATCAATGAGGTGTGACCGAAAAACTCGGGCAGTAAATCAGGTATTCTTCTTCCAGGAGGGATGCGTGATGCTGTGGTAATTGATTTTGTAGTTCAGGGCGCGAGGAGAAATGGCGAGGAGTTGGGCTGCATCTTTCTGCACCCAATTGCGCATCTCAAGCGCGCGCAGGATGGCTTCCTTTTCAATCATCTCGAGATTCAGCGTATCGAGAGAGAGCAGCTCGCCGTCGCTGGATCGGCGACGATCCTTGCCGCCTGCCGCAAAGTAATCCTTGCCGGACATCGACAGATCCTTCGCCGTGATTTCCTGCCCATCCTCCGCCACCAGCACGGAACGCTCGACCAGGTTCTTCAACTCGCGAATGTTGCCGGGCCACGAATGGTTTTTCAAAAGATCGATCGTCTCGGCGGAAAAGCCTCTGACCTTCTTGCGCACTTCGCGGGCAATCTTCCGCCGGAAAAATTCGGCAATCAGCACGATGTCTTCCCGGCGCTTGCGCAGCGGCGGAATGTGCAGCGTCACCACGTTCAAACGATAATACAAGTCGGCGCGAAAATTTCCCAGCTCGATTTCCTTCCACAGATCCTTGTTGGTGGCCGTAACCACGCGCACGTCGACGTCGATGGTTTTGTTTCCGCCCAAACGGCTGAAGGTTTGATCTTGCAGCACGCGCAGGATTTTCGCCTGCGTCGAAAGATGCATGTCGCCGATCTCGTCAAGAAAAAGCGTGCCGCCGTCGGCCTGCTCGAATTTTCCGATGCGCGTTTGATAAGCGCCGGTAAAGGCCCCCTTTTCGTGACCGAACAATTCGCTCTCCAGCAGATTCTCCGGCAAAGCAGCGCAATTGACTTTCACGTAAGGCTTGTCGGCGCGATTGCTGATGAATTGGATAAGCCCGGCAATCAACTCCTTGCCGGTTCCGGTCTCGCCCTGGATGAGGATCGTCGCGTTGCTCTTCGCCACTTTCTTGATGAGCGCGAAAATCTCTCTGATCTCGGGGCTGCGGCTGACGAGAGGATAATGATAGTCAAAACCAAAGTTTTTGCCCGAGCTTTGATCGAGATCTTGGGACAGGACGTCGAGATCGACTTCTTTCAACTCTGCTGTTGCCACGTTGCCATCACCTTGGTTTTGGGGACACTTCCGACTCACTGCACTTATTTAGAAATCGCCTGTTTGCTGAACGTCTTGATTGAACAAAAACAAATTTGAAATGATGAGAGAACAACGACGACTTCTAACGGGTTTGTATTCAGACCCCACGCCATTTGGCAATTCATATGCCAGTAGCTGCAAGTAATTTTTATGGTTGGATGATTACACTTGTGATGCAAGACAAGTTCAAATCCGTCATCGCCCAAGCAGCATAATTACTATGCGTTACGATTACGAAATCAAGCTCGTTTCGATCAAAAAGAAAACACAGAAAAGTTTTTTCACTTATTCTCAAATGGCTGTTTAAAGAGGTCCGATGTTTCTGACTGATACAAGAATTACAATTTTGAGAGGAGTTTGCATACAAACATTTATTCGCAGGTAGTTGCGCAAAATCCAGCATGCTGGTTTGTGGCAGCTCTCGTTGCAAGCAAAATCATCAAGGACCCAACTCCTGAACGTCAACGACGCCGTGTTTCTCCAATTTCTCTGACAATCGAAACGCGCGAGGAACTTCCAAACCGAGGCGGGAGGTTTGAGAAGAATTCCCCAATAGTTTCGTCAGACTTCCATCGTAACAGAGCCTTCCGTCATCCAAGACCAAAGCGCGCTGGGTCAGGCTCACCGCCAAGCTCGTATCATGACTAATGAGCACGATGCCGATGTTTTGCTCGCTCAATTCTTTTATTATTCGAGTCAACAATTCACGGCCCGAGGCATCAAGCCCGGAGGTTGGCTCATCCATGATCAGCATCTCCGGCTTCATGGCCAGGATGCCGGCAATCGCCGCGCGCCGTTTTTCTCCCTGACTCAGACGCAAGGGGTCGATGGCGCCAAATTCACGCATCGACAACCCAACGGCGGCAAGCGAGGCTTCAACTCTTTCGCGAACCATTTCTTCGGATAAGCCAAGATTCCGTGGCCCATAAGCGACATCGTCGTATACCGTTGTCTCAAAAAGCTGGCTCTCCGGAAACTGAAAAATCAGCCCGATACGCCTACGCATGCTTGCAAGCGAAGCCGGATCGGAAAAAAGATCTTTTTCGTCTATGATGATTCGACCTCGCGATGGCCGGGAGAGACCGGTGAATAAGTTCATGAGCGTGCTTTTACCCGATCCCGAGCGGCCAAGAATGGATATGCATTCAGCGCTCGACACGAAAAAAGAGATCTCGCTCAGCGCAAACGCGCCCTCCGCCTGGTCGACTGCTTTTTTTTCCAAAGAGGGTTTTTTCTTTCCTCGCCCGAAGGATTCGTAGGCAAAGTCGACACGATCGAAAACGATGCGCATTACGAGGCCCGCGTGATGCCGGAGGGCAACAGGACTTGCAAATCAAGCTGGTTGGAAAAGACGCCGAGCTTTTGCAAACGACGGGCTTCGGCAATCGCATAATGATCCGTCATGCCTGCAATAAAGTCGGCGAGATGGCGCGGATTATCGGCATCGGCATGAGCGCTCAGGTGCGCGGCGTAGTCGTGCGGCCGGCACGCGGGATGGCAAACATACGCGCAGAAGAGTCCGCGCAAAAGCTCGCTGGCAGTGCTGTCTGAGGCGCGCACGCTGGGAACAAAAATGATTTGATCATAGATGAACTTATTGAGCGCCTTTTGCAGATCGTCCATCTCCGCGCTGAAGCCGACGACCTCGGTGTTGTGAAACTCCCCGACATCTCCGCCTCGGAATGTTCCTTTCAAGCGGCGCAAAGTCTCTTGAATAATGTCGGTCACCAAAAACTCGATCAAACCGTTGATCAATCGCAGCACATAAAGTTCCTGCCGCGCCGGAAGAAATTGGGCGAGGTTTAAATTGCGCTCGACGATCGTCACGATCTCCAGTTCGCGAATTCTATCGATTTTAACGAGCGCCGCGCGCATGCCGTCTTCAAGATCGTGGGTGCGCTGCGCCACCTCGTCGGCTATGGCGACGATCTGCCCCTCCACGGTCGCCGCGGCATCTCCATCGAAATGAAGAAGTGAAAAATCGATATCTGGATAGCGATAATGTTTGCGTTTGAGGCGGGTGTGCTTGAGAATGCCTTCGCGCGTTGCGGCGGTCAGGTTCAGCCCGGCAAATTCGTACTTTTGCTCGAGGCAATCGACGACGCGCAAGGACTGGTAGTTGTGTTTGAATCCGCCTAAATTTTTTTGATCGAAAGCGCCGTCCAGCGTGTCGCGCCCTTGCAAGATTTCATTGAGGACAACTTCACCGAGATGACCAAACGGGGTATGGCCCAAATCATGACCCAAGGCGACGGCCTCGGCCAAATCCTCATTCAAACGAAGCGCGCGCGCCATGGTTCGCGCAATTTGCGAGACTTCCAGCGTATGCGTCAAGCGCGTGCGAAAATGATCGCCGTAGGTGATGAGAAAAACTTGGCGCTTATGCTTGAGCCGGCGAAAAGCGTGTGAGTGGATGATCCGATCGCGATCGCGCTGAAACGCCGAACGATAAGGGTGTTCGCTTTCCCGGCGTTGGCGAACCGACATCGGGCCGCTACTAAGCGCGGCATAAGGCGCGAGCATGTTTCTCTCGTACGCTTTCCAATCAAACGCGGTTTGTAGGTGGAATGGCGGCTCGGCGCTGGATGCTGGGTGCTCGATGCTTGTTGCTTGTTGCTGAATGCCTGAACGGTTGGAAGTCGCTTGTTTATTCATGTTGATTATTGAAGTTTTTAGTTTGATCGATTATGATTTTCATTTCCCGCAAAAACGTGTTGTTTCACCTTACACCTTTTCTTTCAAGCAAAGAGCGAGCAAGACAAGTGCCAGTAGCGACCACCATTCTGCATCATGCATCCGGCATCAACCAAAGAGCTTCTCGAACTCCTGCGCTGTTGAGGGTGGAAGATTTGACAATTTCAGCGTCTCTCTTCCCAACGCAACATAGAGTTCTGCAAGAGATGGAAAGTTGTTCTTCAGCAGCTCAACATGAGCCGCAACCGTTCCGGCGTCGCCTCTGGCAATCGGCCCGGTAAGCGCATTTGCCGGAGTCTGCGTCGATAAATTTCTCAACGTGTCTTGCGAGAGTTGGACGAGCAGTTTACGCAGTTCAGTTTCTTGCATCGTTGCCTCCTGCAAGATTTGCCTCGCGACAGCGTGCAATGTGACGAGATAATTCGAAGCCAGCACACACGCAAGATGATAAGCGGTCTTTTGGCCCGAAGGGATCGTCATTGCAGACGCGCCAAGCTCATGCAAAAGTTCGCGCGCCTGGACGAGACTCTCTTCGCCGCCCTCGATGCCGAAAACGGCATTGCAGATCTTCTGCCAATCATCAGGCGTGCCCGCCAAAGAAATCGCAGGATGCAGCGAGCAAACCTTCGCTCCCTTTACTCTCACTGCGCGAAATACTTCTGAAGTCACGCTTCCGGAAGTATGGGCAAGATTAATATCTTTCCAGGCGATCTCCAAGCCCGCAAGCGAGCTTGCGATCTCAGGCAAAACATCGTCCGGCGTGCATACGAAAATCCATCTCGCGGCGATGAGGCGGCGCGCCTCATCGGAGGCGGTTCCGGCCTTCACAACTCGCGCCACATCTTCTGCCGTGCTTCGACGGCGGCTGACGACCGAATTACATTGCCAGCCCTTTTTGTAAAGCGCCGTGGCCAAAGCCCGGCCCACTTTCCCCGCGCCTATCAAAGAAAAATTTTTCTTGCTGTCCAAAAAGCTCCTACTATCCATCCGAATTGTCAATTCTTTCTTCGGAAGCATTCGACAAGCTCTTCATCGATTTTTCGCCGAACACTTCAGCCTTAAAACGGAAGACCTCGCATTGCGGCAGTTTCCACGCGTCCTTAGGCAGGCCGGCTTTCAGGCAGGTGTGCTCGATAAACGAGATCGCCTCGAATTCGGCGCGAACGGCGACCTGCGGCAAAAGTACGCCTTGCTGTTTGCCACAGCGAATCATCAAACCATCTCTGCCGATACATATTTCATCCGGGCTGGAGATCATTTCCAAAGGCAACAGCACGGAGATTTCTATATCAATGTCTTGCAGCTCGTCTTCACGCACCGGATCGAAGCGGGGGTCGCGCAACGCGGCCGCCTTGGCCGTGTCTTGCACCGCTGCTGGCAAAGGCTGGATCGCATCGAGATAACCGATGCACCCTCGCAGGGCGTCTTTTATGTGCAGGCTGACAAAAACCCCAGTGGTGATTTTGGCGAGGTTGATCAGGGTTTCGGCGAACGCAGATTGCAAATGTATGTCGTTTTGTTTGGCCGAGGCGCGCGCCACCGCCTCCGCGATGGCCTCTCTGGCGAGGGCGAGCAAACAGCGTTTTTCGTCATCGGTCAGCGAAAGGGATAAATCCGCATCGCTGGCGGAAGGGGGTTGATCGTGCATGAGTTCGTCTCGCGTGGCCGGGGAAATGGCTCTGGTGATACTATGCCGTCGACATGGCCTCAGGCAGTTTAATATTCTCGCTCACGCCTTGAAAAAGGCGGCAGAAAGATAACCGACCACATGCTCTTCGTCTCCCGACACGGCGCTGGAGTCGCGATAGTCGAGGATCTCAGCGGCGGTCGCGCCAAGCCGGCGAGCGGCCATCATCGTGGCCACGATCGGGCCGCTGCCGCAGGCCTCCGCCCTGCCCTGTTCGAGATTTTCGAGCAGACGTTCCGGCGACAGTTTCTTGACGCATTCCAACACCCGGCGGTCAAGTTTTTTCGCTTCTTTATGAGTGTGATTGTGCGACAAATCCGAGCTGGCGATGATGAGGCCGTGGCGGTCATCGAGTATATCCGCCAGGGCAGCGCTAAGCTGCTTGCAAAACTCCGGACGCTGATCGCCCATCACGATCGGCACAATTTGCAGATTGGTCGAGAGCATTTGCAGAAACGGCAGTTGCACTTCGAGCGCATGTTCGGCTTGATGTCCCTGCCAACTGTTGATAAAAGGCTCGCCGCGGCTGAGCAGCTCTCCAGTCATCTGGGAATTCACCGGCAGATCGCCGAGCGGCGTTCGATACGCCATGCCGCAAAATACTGAAATCGCAGAAAAATATTCTCGATGGCTTGGGGCGATAATGATCACGACTGGCGATTCGATATTCGACAAAAGCAGATAAAACTTTGCCGCCACAGCGCCGGAGTACATGTAGCCGGCATGTGGGACAATCCCGGCAATCACTTCTCCGGTGGTTTTTTTCCGGCGGCGAACACGGGGAGGCGCCGGCTGAAAAAGGCGCTCAACCTCGCTTCGCAATTCATCGGCATCACCCGGATAGAACTGTCCCGCGACCGCCGGCTCGCGAATTTCTTGGGGCGTAACCTCGCCGCTTTTGTAACGCATGGCAAAAATTTAACGCAAATTTTGCGAATAGCAAACGATAATTTCTGCCTCTGTTTTAAAACAACAAAGCCGACACCTGACTTCGGCATCGGCCTTGTTCGATTGTTTTGTGATTTTCGATCTGCTGTTGTCTTACTCTCTTTCGCTATGACAAATTCTGAAAAGCGAGTAAGAGTAGGAGCAAGAGCATCAAGCAGCCGGCACTATTTCACCAAAACCATCCGCCGCACTTGCGTGAACGCCGCTTCGCCGCTTTCCTTCTGCGCGACAAGCTGATAGAAGTAAATTCCCGAAGCCACAACCGCGCCTGCTTGATCGCGACCATTCCAAGAGACGTTGTGCCGCCCAGCTCTCATCTTGCCGTCGACTAACGTTTTGACGAGTTGGCCGGTGAGCGAATAAATTCGCAACGTGACATTGCCGGCTTCCGGCATCGCAAAGTTGATGGTCGTGCTCGGATTGAAGGGGTTGGGATAGACGGGGTATAAGGCAATGCGCTCCGGCGCTGCAACCTCGTCGATTGCCCCTTGCGAATGAGCCTGGGCCGGTGATGAACCCGAGGCAGCCGCTACCACCGTCTCAACTACCAGCGCCGGCGGATTGGCGCCTTGTCTTGAGTTGTACTTCACCAGATTTCCAGATCCGCTTTTCAGCCCAAAACTGTAAACGCCATTGCCGGTTATCGCCGCAGTCACATCGAGCTCCACCGTGCTCCCGATGGTCACCACGCCGAGGGCACTCAGAGCGCTGCCGCTCAGCAAGGGAGAGTTATCCCACACAATGCCGGATTCAATCCAGGCCGCCGAGCCGTCCAGATAATTATTTGAAACCGAAAAAATCGAGCCGCCATCATCGCTATCATCGTCAACATAAAGCTTGAGCTTCGCGCTCTGCACCGCTCCAGTAAGCCCGGCAACGTCGAATTTGAGATAACTGTAAATCGTCTCGGTGGTGGAAGTGCGCACACGCAGCGAGGTCGACGAGCCAAAATTCGAGGTTGGGCTTGAGGATTTCACATACGCGTCTTGTACGGGCTGAAAGCTTGCCGTCGTCGATCCAGAACCAATGTTCACGGTAAAATCATCCGCGCTTGTGGCTGTGCCTCCGACGGTGGTGACACTGATCTTCCCGGTCGTTGCTCCGGAAGGAACGTTGGCGCGAATCTGCATATCGGAATCCGCTGCAAAAATAACGGCCGCGGTACCGTTAAATTTCACATTGCTAACGTTGGTAAAATAGCTGCCGGCAATGGTCACTTCCATTCCCACAAGGCCATCGGTCGGCGTGAAAGAAGCGATGGTCGGCGCTGGCGGCGGGAGCGTAACGCTAAAATCAGCCGCGCTCTCCGCCGTGCCGTTGCCGGTGGTGACGCTGATTTTTCCGGTCGTCGCGCCGGTAGGGACGTTGGCCAGAATCTGGGTGGACGAAGCCACCGTGAAAACTGCGGCGGGTGTCCCATTGAATTGTACGCTGCTGGCGCCGGTAAAATGGCTGCCGTTTATCGTCACCTCGGCTCCCACCAGGCCGCTGCTCGGCGTAAACGAAGCGATGCTTGGCGGCTGCGGGGCGCCTGATCCGGTTTGAATGACGAGTTCCGGGTCATTTGATCCCTCTTTCGAACTGTAGTAAACCACGTCGGATGAGGTCGACTTTAAGCCAAAGCTGTACGTTCCATCGCCGCCGAACGCCGCCGTAACATCCAGCTCGATCCAGGTTGAAATGACCACCGCGCCAGCCGAGCTCAACGCCGTGCCGCTGATCGCCGGGGCATTGTTCCAAGTCAAATTCGCCTGGGTCCAAGGCGTCGTTGTGCCGAGTTGGTTATTAGAGACGACGTAGACCGAGCCGCCATCGTTGCTTGCGTCTGTAACGTATAAACGCAGCTTAGCGCTCTGCACCGCTCCGCTCAATCCACTCACGGTGAACTTCAGATAAGTGTTTTGAGTCTCGCTGGTCGTCTGTCGTTGTCGCAGAGTCGTAGCCGTTCCATAGTTTTTTGTCGGGCTGGTAGACTTGACATACGCATCATCGGAAGGTAGAAAAGTCGTCGGTCCCGCGACCACAGTAAAATCATCCGCGCTCGAGGCCGTACCTCCAGCGGTGGTGACGCTGATCTTCCCGGTCGTTGCACCCGTTGGCACGGTTGCCAGAATCTGCGTCGAGGAATTTACAGTAAAGCTGCCTGCCGAAGTTCCGTTAAATTTCACACTGCTGGCGTTGGTAAAATCCGTTCCGTTAATCGTCACCTGGGTTCCCACCAATCCATCGCTGGGAGAAAAAGAGCTGATGGTTGGCGGCGGCGGCAAGGTCACGGTAAAATCATCCACGCTCTCCGCCGTGCCATTGCCGGTGGTGACGCTGATCTTTCCGGTCGTTGCATCTGTTGGCACAGTTGCCCGAATCTCCGTCGCCGAGGTTACAGTAAAGCTGGTTGCTGAAGCTCCGTTAAATTTAACGCTGCTGGCGCCGGTGAAGTCGCTGCCGTTTATCGTCACCTCCGAACCCACCAGGCCATTGGTCGGCGTAAAGGAAGCAATGGTTGGCGGCGAAGGCGGTGGGGTGACGGTGAAATCATCCGCGCTCTCACCTGCGCCATTGCCGGTGGTGACGCTGATCTTTCCAGTCGTTGCGCCGGATGGGACGTTGGCCAGAATCTTTGTGGACAAATCTACCGTGAAACCTGCGGCAGGGGTCCCGTTGAAATTCACGCTGCTGGCGCCGGTGAATCGACTACCGTTTATCGTCACCTCGGCTCCCACCAGGCCGCTGGTCGGCGTGAAGGAAGTAATGGTTGGCGGCAGCGGGGCCCCTGATCCGGTTTGAATGACAAGTTCCGGGTCATTTGATCCCTCTTTCGAGCTGTAGTAAACCACGTCGGATGAAGTCGACTTTAAGCCAAAGCTGTACGTTCCATCACCGCCGAACGCCGCAGTAACATCCAGTTCGATCCAGGTTGAAATGACCACGGCGCCTGCCGAGCTCAACGCCGTGCCGCTGACCGCCGGGGCGTTGTTCCAAATCAAATTCGCCTGGGTCCACGGCGTCGTGGTGCCGAGTTGGTTATTCGAGACGACGTAGACCGAGCCGCCATCATTGCTTGCGTCCGTAACGTATAAGCGCAGCTTAGTGCTCTGCACCGTTCCGCTCAACCCACTCACGTTGAACTTCAGGTAAGTGTATTGGGTCTCGCTGCTCGACTGTCGCTGCCGCAATGTCGAGGCTGTCCCATAGTTGCTTGTCGGGCTGGTAGACTTGACATACGCATCATCGGAAGGTTGAAACGTCATCGGCGCCGCATTCACGATAAAATCATTCGCGCTCGAGGCCGTGCCTCCAGCAGTAGTGACGCTGATCTTCCCGGTCGTTGCACCGGTTGGTACGGTTGCCAGAATCTGCGTCGAGGAGGTTACCGTAAAGCTACTTGCCGAAGTTCCGTTAAATTTCACACTGCTGGCGTTGGTAAAATCCGCTCCGTTGATCGTCACCTCGGTTCCCACCAATCCATCGCTGGGAGAAAAAGAGCTGATGGTTGGCGGCGGCGGCAAGGTCACGGTGAAATCTTCCGCGCTGGTTGCTATGCCAGCCGCGGTAGTAACAGTAATTTTGCCGGTGGTTGCACCGGAAGGGACGTTGGCCAGAATCTGTGTGGGCGAAGCCACTGTGAAAACTGCCGCCGGTGTCCCGTTAAATTTAACGCTGCTGGCGCCGGTGAACCCGCTGCCGGTGATGGTTACTTCCGTGCCTTCGGGACCGCTGGTGGGGCTGAATGAGCTGATGACAGGCGGTGGAGGCAGGTCGTCATCGGTAATGGTGCCCTGGCCTTGTCCGTCGGTGATGCTTGCATTCGAGGCGTTGGAGAGGTTTACGAAAAAATTTTCGTCAGGCTCGTCAAGGAGATCGCCGTTGACCTGCACGGTGATCGTCTGTGTGGTGGTGCTGCCCGAAAAATTCAAAGTTCCCGTGGCAGACGAATAGTCATCACTCGAAATGGCGCTGCCATTGGCGCTCGCATAATCCACCGAAACGTCCTGACCGTTGCCAGCCGCCAGGCTCACGGTGAAAACGGCATCGACAGTGCCGGCATTGCCTTCGTTCACCGTGATGTCATTAATGGAAAGAGCCGGCCCTAGCGAGCTAACCTGCACCGTCAACTCATCGTGTTTCTGAAGCTGGCTGTCATCCGCGGTCAAACGCAGGACGTATGTCCCGACGTTCTGAAAACTCGCCGTTGTGCTTTGCGCCTGTGGGTTGGCAAAACTCACGGACCCCGGCCCACTGACCACGCTCCAGGTCACCGTCAACGTGCTGGGAGGATCGCCGTCATCGGTGGCTTCTCCTTCCAGAACGGCAACCGCCGGGAGCATAATCGACTGATTGGAGCCAGCCTCGACGCAAGGCGGCATGTTATACGGCTGGGAGCTACTGGTCCACGGGTCGCGCTCGAACGAAAACGGGTTTAGCGGATCCATGTCCACCGTGACTTGCACGGGCAGGACGGTGCTGCCGCCATCGTCGACTTCTACCCGGGTAATGTTCAGCGCGGAAAATGGATTATCATTGACCCACGAATGGCCATCGCCATGCATGTACAAAACCGGCTTGCCAAAAACGATGGCGGACTGCTCGAATTGATCAAAGAACAGATCACGGCTACCGCCCGGGCCGGCATGCCCAAAAACCACTGCGGCGCGCACCTGCGGGCCTTTTTCCAGAAAGTGTTGGCTCACCCAATCTGCATCTTGCTGCATGCGCGTGTCCCATTCGGATTGGTCATGAACCGATCCACCCACCAGATTGAGGCCGATCAACAGCACGCCGTTCAAAGTAAATGCAAAGTTCTCAGGGCGAACGCTTTGCCGCTCCAATGTCGAGGGGACGCCGCAAAAATTCTGCTCAAAAGCCATGAGGTTGTCTTCCCAGTATCCCCAAGCCTGGCTGGGGTTGGAACAATCATTGTATTCATTGTCGCCGGGGATGATATAGGTAGGTACCCTCATTTCCTTCATGTAGCCGGCCATATCGGTATAAACCGACTGCGAGCAGCTTCCGGATCCGGACTTGATGTCGCCCAAATGCACCATGAATTCAGACGGGCTGTAGAGGTTATGCTCAGCGACGTGCTGTTGCAAGACCGTTGCTTCCGTCGACCCGTAAGGAATATCCGCCATCACCGAAAACGTGACCGATTGGCCTTGCGCCCATGCGGAGTAAAAAAAACCTAACAAGGCCAGCAAAAAAGTCGCTTTCAATAGTGTCGCTTTCATACCTCCTCCATGTTTTGCTCGTCAAGATCAAGCAATTCGACGTTCAACCACTGCGCACAACACTTTCGGCGACCCTGCCATGTTCTCCCTTGCTTCATCGGAAATACTTGAATTCCGATTTCACGTATTCCTTGAATTTTGCATATAAAAAACCAAACCCCGATTTTTCCATACAGGTTATGGTCGCATACAATGCAAAATCGGGGTACTCCGTCAATTCTGATGCGGGCGTGCTCAATAGAATATCTTCGTCGTTACAATCTAATCATCGGTGTTGCCTCACTTGACGTTGATGGTGTGACATACAATAACGGAATGGCCATTACAGCTAATTCTACAGACAACGAGAGAATTATGCGGAGGAGGTTTTGGAAAAATTGAGAAGGGATTTGCGAGCAAACTAAAATGACAGACCGGTCACTGGTTAGTGACCGGTCTGTATTTTCGTAAAAGAGCATCAAGCATCCGGTTTACTTCACCAGCGTCATCCGCCGCGTCTCGGTAAATGCCTCCTCCCCGTTCTGCTTCTGCACGACAAGCTGGTAGAAGTAAACCCCGGTGGCGACCGGCGAGCCATTGTCATCCTTCGCATCCCACACCACTTGATGTTTGCCGCTTGCATAGTTGCCACTGGCCAGCGTGCGCACGAGCTGACCGGTCAAGGTGTAAATTTGCAGCGCCACCTTCCCGGCCTCGGGCATGGCAAAACTGATCGCCGTGCTCGGATTGAACGGGTTCGGGTAGTTCGCCGATAGCTCGTAGTCGGTTACAACTGAAGCGATTTTATCTTTATCATCATCGACGCCGGTCGGCCTGAGCTTGACGTACAAAACCAATCCATCGTGATCGGAGGCGCGCAGCGCGGTTGATCCGTCGAACTCAAAGATCACGGCGGCGTCAGAATTTCCTCGGGCAAACTCAATCCCCGATGCCGTGGATTGCAGCGCTTGAGAAACCAACACATGATCGAGGGTTTCTGCACTCCCCTGAAAATTAAGAGAGTATTGCTCAGCGGCCGGCAAGGAGAACACCTGGTTAGTCAAATCGGGATCGACATTGTCGGTTCCTGGGATGAGCGCCTGGCTGGCGTCCGCCGGCGCGCCCATGATTTGTCCGAGCACGTGAACGTAGCCATCGGTGAATGGGAACGCATTAAAATCACCGATGACCACGAGATTGGAATCTGGCCCAGCCTGCAGGCTCTGCACCATCAGCGAAACCGAGGCCGCTTGCTCATGGCGTTTTTGGCGGACGCGCGCTCCATCAACCGCATCGTCAATTCCATTCAGCGAACGAAGATGTAGGTTCAACACCGCAATCGGCCTGCCATCCGCAAGCTTGGCGTAGAGCACCAACGGCGGGCGGTCGTGCAGCAGGGTATTGTCAAAAGTAAAAATTTCAGTCGCGCCGAATTGGACAACGGAATCCACCGTTATTGAGTTATGAATCAGGAAGCCGACGTCGATGCCGCTGAAATCATTGCCTTCGAATAAATAAGGAGTGTAAGCCAGCGTCGCATCGTCGGTTTTAATTTTGTCCGTCAAGTCTTGCAGGGCGTTCAGGTTCTCAGCCTCTTGCACCGCGAGAATGTCGGGAGCAAGCATCACTTCGCGAATGTATTTCGACAGCTTGTTCAGTTTCGTTTGATACTCTGTGGCAGTCGGAATCGGCTCGCCGGAGTTCGGATCATCGACGCCGTCATAGAACAAATGCAAGTTAAGCGTCGCGATGGTCGCTTCAGTGGCAGCGCGGGCGCGCACCGGCCGCGGCAAGCTCGCGGAATTGAAAAAGTAGCTGGTTGGCAAAAATTCGTAATCGCCGAACTCATAGCCCATCACGCCGCTGGCGCTAAACGTCGAGCCTGCTGGTATCGTCACGTTCGGTTGCCCCAGGCGATCAGGATCAAGCTCGAAGATTTCCGGATTGCCGTCCCACACCGGAAGCGACGTCAGTCCGGGAAACTGAATGCCCGGCTCGCGAAAAGGCCGGCTCGGACTGGCAACGATGCGCAGCTCAGCGATTGAATCGGAACTGAACGATTGGTTCGACTCCGCGACGACGCCGGCCGCGATCTCAACCAACATGCCTTCGAAGCGCTCGAATTCCATCGCCGATTGTGGCTGGTTGGGCGATGGGGTTGCGGCATCAAGCTGCACAGCCGGAGGCAAAGGATTGCCGGAGGAAATAATGGTGACGGTTGGGCCGTTGGTAAATTCGGTGAAGTCAAAAAATTCTGCGATCTGCCCGGCCACGTTCACAACATCGCCAACGCTGACGGCTGGCGGAGCGCCGGTGAAAACAAAGATGCCATCGGAAGTTTGAGCATCACCGTCGCTTCGCGCCGCTGGAGTTTGCATAAAAAATCCCTCGGCGCCAACCGCGGTCACCACGTTGTTTTCGGTGGCGACGACTTCGCTGGCGAACGAGCTGGCCAACCCGGAGCCTTGAATTTCAAATATTTCTTTCGGCGGTGGGGCGGCCATGCAACCCGGGAAGGTTGAGCCATTCACCTTCGTGCCGGGCGAAAACAATCTGCCGCCAGCATCAGTGGCTATCGTGTGTTTCACCAGCGGCTCGGAGCCGGTGACGTCCGGATCGCGCGTGAGTGATTGATTGTCGCCGCCTTCCGCGCCGTAGGTGTAAGTGGCAACGTCGGCGCTGCCGTTGTTAAGCGTCACTGTGTCGCCGGTATTGTTGAGGCCGAGCTGGCCGGCGCTGGCGGTCTGCACAATCGCCTCGCCGAAAGTGCCGGTGGGCGCGCCGGCGGCGAAAATGACAATGGCGCATTGATCGCGAACCATCGTACCCGCAGGAAAAGTATGACGAACGCTTACGCCGTCTGACAACGTCCAGCCCGAGATGTCAACTTCGGCGCCGGTAATGTTGACGATTTCAACAAATTCATCCTCGCTCGTATTCGCCATGCCGTCGCCATTCGCATCGCCATTGACGACGTCGGGATCGGCAAGAATTTCATTGATGACCCAACCGCTGGCGCCGGAGACAATCGTAAAACTAAATGTGTAATCGGCAGTCATGTTATCCGGCGGATCATCAGCGTCCTGATCGCTGACGTTAGCAGCAAGGATGGTGACCGCCACGGTTTCGCTGTTGACAAAATCGGCATCGGGGTTAAAAGTGAAACTTTGCGTGCCGCCGCTCACTGTTGCACTGTGCGCACCGCTGGATGAGCCGGTGATAGAAAACCAATTGCCAGAAACATTGACCGTCTCGCTGAAGTTGATCGTGATGTCAGCGTCAAGGGCAACGCCGGTTGCGTTGTTGATCGGAGAAGTGCTGGAAACAGAAGGGGCGGCATCTCCGCCGCCGACAAAAGTCTGGCCAGTATTACAGGCGCCAAAGGTCGCGGCTGCCGGGCTATTCCAAGTGAAATCTTCATAACTCGCGCCGCTGCCGCTGAGCTGCAGAGATTGTCCAACCGCCTCGCTGCCAGTTTCTAACACACCGATATCCGTGCTCACCATCCCATTCGCCGGACCTCCAACAGCAGTAAAAGAGCCTTCATAACTGAGGAACTGGATTACAACGCTCGAAGGATTAACCAATGCGATTCCATCCGGAGGGCCATTCTGAATGCCAACTATTGGAAAATTCAAGACGCCAAATCCGCTGCACAAATCTGGAATCGTCCCGCTCAACGCTTCGGTATCATACACGGCGCCGCCATTGCCATTGTAGAGGACGAGGCTCCAACCAGTGAGGTCAGTACCCGCCGGCCCGGCGATCTCGATGGCTTCGCCGGCATCGGTGCTGGCGTTATCATAATGAAATTCGTTGATGAAGACCGGGGTTTGCGCCGAGGCCAAAGTAGCTGTAAACAGCGCCAGCGAGATGATGAACAATCTGGCAGGCAAGAGGGGAATCAATAGTCTCTGCTGCACGCCCCAGCTCACTCCAAAAGTTCGCCGCCAATGGCTGAAAAGGCCAGACAAATTCGAGCAGAACATGTTATTTCCTCCTCATTTTTAAAGCACTCCATCCACTTCCTTTTGGCGTACAAAAAACAAAGAAATAAAACCTGCTCATACTTAGCATGAAAATGAAGTTCGTAGATTCCTATTGAAAGACTGGGGCCTATTTCTTATATTGGAACAAAAAGGAGCTCCGTTATGGCTGAGATTCTGACTCTCGACGGCATCATTGAAGACTTGCAAGCAATTGAGCCGCTGCTTTTGCAATTCGAAAAGAAATACAAAATGCTGAGCCCCTACTTTTACAAGCTTTATCAAGCCGGTCGAAAGTGCAGAGCTTATATGATCCCGTCATTTGCACTTTAGCAAGAGTACGAAAAGTACATTTACACCATTCCCTCCCTTCACCCCCAAGTTGAAAAATCTACGCTCGTCTTTGTTCGCACCGGACGTTACCTTGCCAAAATCACCGGAGAGATTTTCTTCAAGCACGATATCCGGTTGAAGGTGCTGCAAATCGTCGATTTTGGCCGCGCTGAAATTCTTCGCTACGGTTATGCCTTGTTTCGAAATCAAGAAAAACTTTATTGGTACGACCCACAACCACATCCGCATATCCCAGCGCTAACAAGCACACATCCTCACCACAAACACGTTCCGCCTGACATAAAACATAACCGCATCTCCGCGCCGGGCTTGTCCTTCGTGCAACCCAATTTGCCGCTCCTGATTCGCGAAATTATCGACAATCTGCTTATCTGAAACTCTACCACTGCTCATACTCACCGTTAATTTTAAAACAGATATGAGTAAGAGCATTGAGCATGCCGATCACTTCACCAACGCCATCCGCCGCGTTTGTGTAAATGCCGCCTCCCCATTTTGCTTCTGCACGACAAGCTGGTAGAAATAAATCCCGGTGGCGACTGGCGACCCGGAGCCATCCTTCGCATCCCACGCAAGAGAATACTTGCCACTCGCATAATCGCGATTTGCCAGCGTGCGCACCAGTTGGCCGGTTATGGAGTAAATTCTCAATGTCACCGTGCCAGCCTCGGGCATGGCAAATTTGATCGTCGTGCCCGGATTGAACGGGTTCGGATAGTTCGGCGCTAACTCATACTCTATTGGCAAAGAGGTGATTTGCTCCTCGCTGTCGATGTCCTCAATATCCTCTGGCGTGTTCTGCTTCGCCGGCAGCGGAGTGGACGACGTGTGATGCAAGAACACGGCGCCTTCCTTCACATTAATCAGCTCAGCGCAGATCGAGCCTTTGAACCGGCTGTTCTTCTTCAGTTCCACAATCGCCTCCGGCGCAATAATGTTTCCCAACACCCGCGCCTGATCGCCCAGACTCACTCTGGCCCCGCCCAAGAACTCGAAGGTCACACGTGCGGTGTTGCTCTCGCCGCCGGGGGTGATGCTCACCTGCACGTTCTTGTCAAAGCTCAGCTTGGTTTCCACGTGAATCTTCACCGGCCCATCGCTCACGTCTGCCACCAGTGTTGCTGAAGCCTTGAGCTCCAATTTCTTCAAAAAATAATCGCCGCTGCTGAGATTCAGCGTGCCGTTCTTGTTCACTTTGACGTTGCCATACGAATCCGGCGTCAACGTCAGGCTGCCATTTTGCGGAACCGTCTGATTTGCCCCACCGGTGGTAAACGACAGCGTGGGCAGCGCTATCGAAGATACGGAAGCATTGCCTGTTGGCGTGCCGGTAATCGTGACGCCATCATCGACTTGCAAATCATCTCCCGCCGTTACATCGCCATCAATCGTATTATCTTCCGCGATGCGGATGTCATCTACCGCTTTGAGGTTGCCTTTGAGCGTGCTGGGCGCGCCGTTGTCGACATCGATGTCCTCGTTAGAATGCAGGTTGCCCTCCGAAGCGCCATGACGATCGAGGAAAATGCCGTCATCCGCGAGGAAAACCATCTGGTGGACAGGCTCCGGCTCATCATCTTGAACGGTGACCGTCGCCGCATCAGTGTCTTTGCAACCTTTGTCATCGGTAACCTCAACCGTGTAGGTAGTCGTGCTTGTTGGTGAAGCTGTTGGGTTTTCTGCCGTCGCATCATCCAAGCCCGTGCTCGGCGACCAGATAAAAGTGTATGGCGCAGTGCCGCCCGTTGGGCTGCCGCCGATTTGCACGGATTGGCCGGCATTAATTTCTTGATCCGGGCCGGCATCAGCAGTTGGCGATGGATTGACGGTCACGGTCACTGCGTCCGTATCTTTGCAGCCATTCGCGTCAGTAACCTCGACCGTGTATGTGGTTGTGCTCGCCGGCGAAGCTGTCGGATTCTCCGTCGTCGCATCATCCAAGCCCGTGCTCGGCGACCACACAAAAGTGTAAGGCGGAGTGCCACCCGTTGGACTGTCGCCAATTTGAACCGACTCGCCAAGGCAAATTCCTTCATCCGGCCCGGCATCCGCAGTGGGCAATGGATTGACCGTCACCGTCATCTCGTCTGAACCTGTGCAACCGTTCGCGTCGGTAACCTCGACCGTGTAGGTGGTCGTGCTCGTTGGCGAGGCGGTTGGATTTTCCGCCGTCGCATCATCCAAGCCCGTGCTCGGCGACCACGCAAAAGTGTAAGGCGGCGTGCCGCCGGTTGGACTGTCGCCAATTTGAACCGACTCGCCAAGACAAATTTCTTCATCCGGCCCGGCATCAGCGGTCGGCAATGGGTTGACCGTCACCGTCACTTCATCCATATCCGTCAAACCGGTGCTGGGTTCAGTCACCGTCAGCGTATACGTCGTAGTCGTCGCCGGTGAAGCCGTGGGATTCGCAATGTCAGTTTGATTCAAGCCAT
>Ga0247727_10001529_pt1 | contig 54788 bp, 46 predicted proteins | sample WisWelCaveWW1625_FD_202498 | JGI IMG/M metagenome (GOLD analysis project Ga0247727, IMG submission 202498) | Biofilm microbial communities from Wishing Well Cave, Virginia, United States - WW16-25 | ecosystem: Environmental > Aquatic > Deep subsurface > Groundwater > Cave microbial mat | place... | reverse complement strand
GCTGATGGGGTTGCTGGCGGTGGCGACGGCCGGCCGCGCCCAGTGGTTCCAGGCTTCCAGTGGGCACAATCCGATCGCGGAACTGGTGGCGCCCTTGCGCTTTGAAGAGACCCGCCGGACGGGGCTGAGGCTGGAGCGGGCCGCTTTTTATCAGGGATATCTGCACAAGGCGGTGACAGGCGGTTTTGGCGGATCCGCGAACGGCTCCAAGATGGGCTACGAAGCCGAGACCGGCGGCGAGCTGAGCCTGGCCGCGCGCAGCTCCGGAGCCACCGGCAGCTTTGCTCTCGTATACACACCCTCCTACGTGGCGCGACATCGCAACCCGGAATGGAATTCTCTCAACCAGACTCTTCGAGTGGAGGGAATCACCAAGCTGAGCCCGCGATCTACTTTCCGGCTGGGCGCCGAGGCCCAACGCCAGGAGCAGGAAGAGATATCCATCTCGCCGGCGCTGTATTCGGCCGGCGGGCAGCTGGTGGCGCCCGGGCGGGCGTCTCCGTTTCTGCGACGCATGTTCGCAGCGCGGCTGAGCGCATCGCTATCTCATACCTCCTCCCCACGCCTGACGCTGCGTTTGGGGCTGGAGGGCGACCAGTCCCAGACGCTGACGCGGCGGCAGGACGATGGGGCCGGCGGCCGGGTGTTCGTCCCCCTGGCCAAGTCCGGCCGGGGAGCGGCTGGCTTTGACTACCGCCTTTCTCGCCAGACCTCCGTGGGGGCGGAAGCCTCCGGCAGCCGCTACGCCTCCACGCTGCAGGACGCCTGGGTGGCGCGGGGGGTCGGGCGCCTGCGTCAAGAGCTGGACGCCAACTGGTCAGTGACACTGCGCGGCGGCGCCAGCCACCTAAGCCGCCTGCGTGCCGGCCTGGTTCTGCCGTCCGGTACGGCGGCCCCCAAGAAGGTCAGCTGGGTGGCTGGCGGCAGCCTGGAATACAAGGGCCTCGGCCAGACCTTCTCGCTCTCGGCCGACCGTACTGCCGGCGACGAGCTCGGCATTGGGGCCCAGACCAACCTGTCCACCTCCGCCGCCTGGGCCTGGCGGCGCCCGGGTTCCGACTGGGCGCTGCACGTCGGCGCGGGCCGTTATCACATGTCCATCGCCGGCCATCCCGACTTCAACACCTGGCAGGGGCGGGCCGGGTTTGCCCGCGTCCTGAACCGCCAGACCACCCTGCTTGGGGATTATTTATATATAGCCGGATCCTCCGGCTACACGGGCTTGCTGAACATCCTTTCGCAACGGGGTCCCCGCCTGTCGCTGCTGTGGACCCCGAGTCCACTCACCTCCCCATGAGGCGGCCGCCGGATGATCCGAATTCTTAGCCAATACGTTTCCCCCAGGAGCATCCTGCTGATGTCGCTGGAGAGCGTCCTGGTGGGGCTGTCGTTGCTGGCGGGCCTGAAGCTCTACCATTGGAACTCTCCGCGGCCCTTCGAGCTGTCCACGGCCTGGCCGGGTTTCACCCTGCAGGCGCTCTTGATCGTCGGGATCTTCCAGGTTTGCTTCTTTTACAACAACCTCTATCAGCTGAATGGAGGGCGGCGGCGGAGCGAGCAGCTGGTGCGGCTGTGCGAGTCGCTGGGAGCTGCCTGCCTGCTTCTGGCCCTGCTGGACTATCTGCTGCCGGCGCTGGCTCTCAGCCGGGGCGTTTTCGTCATTACCGTAGCCCTGGTGGCCGGTTGCGCGGCCCTGATGCGCCTTTCCATGGATACCGGCTTGTGGGCCAGGGCCCTGAGTCAGAACGTGCTGATCCTGGGAACTGGGGAACTGGCCTCCACGCTTTCCATTGAACTGGCGCGGCGAGCGGACCTGAGCGTAAGTCTGGTGGGCTTTGTCTCCGGCGCCGGCGAAGGCGCCGAAAGTGAGGAGCTGGTGGGGGGCCGCATCCTGGGCTCTACCGACGACCTGGAGACCATTGCCTGCCAGCACCGTGTCTCGCGCATCATCGTGGCCATCGAGGACCGGCGCGGATCGCTGCCGGTGCAGGCGCTGGTGAAGTTGCGGGTCCGGGGCGTCAAGGTCGAAGACGCTCCCTCGGCCCTGGCGGGGCTCAGCGGCCGGGTGTGGCTCAGCACGGTGCGGCCGAGTTGGTTCGTCTTCTCCGATGGGTTTCATCGTTCGAAAGCCGTCGCCGTGGGCAAACGGGCCATCGACCTGTTTTTCGGCCTGGCCGGCCTGATCTTGTCGGCTCCCGTGATGGCCCTGGTGGCGGTGGCGGTGCGCCTGGATTCGCCGGGGCCCATTCTTTACCGCCAGCGCCGCATGGGTTTTGGGGGCCGGCTTTTCGAGGTCTTGAAGTTCCGGTCGATGCGGGAGGATGCCGAGGACCAGAACGGCGCCCAGTGGGCCGAGGAGGATGACCCCCGCGTCACCCGAGTCGGACGGTTCATCCGAACCTATCGGCTGGATGAGTTGCCACAGTACCTCAACGTCGTCTGCGGCGAGATGAGTTTTGTGGGCCCGCGGCCGGAGCGGCCCGAGTTCGTCGACATCCTGCGGCAGCAAATCCCCTACTACGACGAACGGCATTCGGTCCGGCCCGGGATCACCGGGTGGGCCCAGGTGCAGTATCCCTACGCCGCCAGCGTCGAGGATTCCTACCGCAAGCTGGAATACGACCTCTTCTACCTCAAGAATATGTCGGTGCTGCTGGACGTGGTCATTGTGGTCCGCACCGTGGGAATCGTGCTGTTTGGACGCGGTTCCCGCTGAGCCTGTTTCTCCAGAATCCCAAAAGTTGGGAAGGAATGAGAAGTCCGGCCACCTGGGGATGCCCTGCGGACTGGGAAATCCAAGCAAATCCAGCCCGGTTCTGCGGACTAAGTTTGGCCCTCCGGTTGCAACCTAGCAACAAGATGTTGACAACCAACCAGTGGAGGAAGTGGTCATGATCTTCGACCAGCCGCGGCCCCCTCGGCCGGAATTCTCCCCCATGTCGCTGCTGCGAGCACTGTGGAAGCAGAGGGTGTGCCTGCTGCTGACCTGGGCGCTGCTCAGCTCGGCTGCGGTGCTGGTGGTTCGGCGCCTGGCAGCCATCTATCGGGCTCAGGCGGTCATTGTTGTGGAGGCGCAGGGACTGTCGGAAAAATATGTTACCGCCACCGTGGACGGCGATCTGCAGGGACGCCTGGAGAGCATTCGCCAGCAGATTCTCAGCTACAACAGGCTGGTGAATATCATCGAGGAATTCGGCCTCTACGCGGAGGATCGCTCGTCCATGACACGCGAAGAGCTGGTGGCCCGCATGCGCAAGGATATCGATACCCCCCTGGAAAAAGGATGGGGTCGCGAGCGTCCCGGGGCCTTTCGGGTGGCCTACCAAGGTCGTAACCCGGCGGTAGTGGCGGCGGTCGCGAATTGCCTCGGGAACCTCTTCGTCGAGGAGAACTCCCGGTCCCGTCAGGAGCAGGCGGCGGGGGCCTCGGAGTTCATGGAGCGAGAACTGCGCGAAGCCAAGAAGAGGCTGGAGGGGCAGGAAGGGCGGCTGTCGGCGTACAAGCTGCAGTACAACGGCGAACTGCCCCAGCAGGAGAATACCCTGCTGGCCGGACTGAGCCAGTTGCAGATGCAGTTGCAGGGAGTGCAGGACGGCATGACGCGCGTCGACCAGAATCGGCTGATGCTGGAGAACGCCTTAGGTTCGGCGCGCGTGACCGAGGCAACGCTTTCGCAAATGGCCACCCAGATGACCCCGGCGGCGTCGGGCGCCGGAGCGGCGGCAAGCCTGCTGCCGCCCAAGAAATCCGAGAAGCTGAAAGTGGATTTGGATGCCATGCTGTCCCGCTACAGCCCCGATCACCCGGACATCAGAAGGTTGCAGGCTGAACTGGCGCGGGTCGAGAAGCTGGAGGAGTCCGAGCCGGCCGCCGCGTCGGGCACAGTCGAACCGGCCTCCAGCGGGCCACTGGACGCTGCCAGCGTCGCCAGGTTGGCGGCCGCTCCCCAGATGGCCCAAACCCTGCTGCGCGAAAGGGAGCGGGTCGAAGATTTGAAATCGCAGCTGGCGCTGGCCGCAAAACAGGTGGAGGCGATGCAGAGCGACCGGCGCCGGATCCTCGACGAGATCGCCGCCGTGCGAGCCAGGCTCGCCAAGCTGCCGCTGCGGGAGCAGGAACTGACGGCTGTCACTCGGGACTACGAGATATCCAAAACCAACTACCAGTCGCTGCTGGATAAGAAGCTGGCTGCCAATCTGGCCGCCTCCATGGAGCGGAACCAGAAGACCGAGAAGTTCAGGGTCCTGGAGCCGGCCCGGGTGCCCGAACAGCCTATCAAGCCGGATCGCAACCTGCTGAGCGCGGCCGGTTGTGCGTTGAGCCTGTTGTTGGCCACTGCGGTGGCGCTGGGGCGGGAGCTGAAGAAGGACGTTCTGCTGGGGGAGTGGGAACTGCCGCCGCAAGTGTACGTGCTGGGGCGGATCAGCCACATCAGCCCGCCCGTCCGCTCCTTCCACGCCGATCCGGGGCGGTGAGAACCATGTCCAACCGTCTGAGAATGAGCAAGATCTACGGGACGCTGCACCGCGCCGGCGCGGACGGCGACGATGGCCTGCCGCGGTTCTCACTGGAGCACCTGGGATCGGTGGACGAAGAGCCGGAGGGTTTGGAGGCCGCCCCGCCCTCCGCCGAGCCGGCCACGCCGGCGCCTCCGGGGCCTCAACTACCGGTGCGGGTGGGCGCCAACATACAGAGGGTACCCATTTGCCTGGACCCCAGAGCCCCGTTGTTGCCATTCAATGGAGACCAGCCCCGGGTTGCGGAGCAATACCGGCTGGTGAGGACCAAGATCACCTATCATCCCCGCCAGCCGCGAACCATCGTCATCACCAGCCCCACCGCCGGTGACGGCAAGACGGTGAGCTCCATCAATATCGCCGGGGCGCTGGCGCTGCGCAAGGACGTCAACGTGCTGCTGGTGGAGGCCGATTTTCGCCGGCCGCAGGTGGCTTCCTCCCTGGGGCTGCCTCCCTCGCTGGGCCTGGCTGACATCCTGGCCAACACCTGCACCCCCGAGCAAGCCCTGTTGCGCGCCGAGCAGTTCCCGAACCTCTATATCCTGCCGGTGGGCCAGGTCGGCGACAACCCGGCCGAACTACTGGACTCGGCGCGCTGGAGGGCGGTGTGCGCCGTTTTTCGCAAGCAGTTCCGCTTCACGATCTTTGACGCCCCGCCCCTCGGCGCGGTGACGGATTACGAACTGATTCAGGGGGTCTGCGACGGCGTGGTGATGGTGTTGCGGCCCGATGGCACCAATCGCACCCTGAGCTTCCTGGCGCTGCAGGCGGTGCCTCGCGAGAAGCTGCTGGGCGTGCTGCTGAACGACGTGGAGGACTGGTTCCTCCGCAAGACGCAGCACGACTACTACTACACCGCGGAACCAGCGCCGCTGGTCAGGTCACCGCGACGCCCGTTCGAGCGGCGCTGAGGCCGGGGGCGGAAGACGGTCTGGAATCCATTCGCAGATCCCCCTCTGTGAGTGAAAGGGGCGGAGCCTGCCCGGAGCGGTACTGCGCTGTGTATCCGAATCTGAAACTGCAACTCTGGCGAAGCGGCATCCGGCAGAACCGGCTGGCGCAGATGCTAGGTATGGACGAAGCTATGCTGAGCAAGATCGTCAACGGTTTTCGCCGCCCCAGCCCGGAGTTGCGAGAGCGCATTGCCAGGTTGCTGCGCAGTGACGAAGGCTGGCTGTTCGAGCCGGCCAGCCCGGAGTCGGGCCCGCCGGCCGGGGCCCCTCACCGGGAGCTCGACGAAGCCTAGGAGCCGTGGCAAAAGCGCTGTCCCTTGCCGTCGCGCGTCCGCAAGCTGTTGATTCTGCTGGAGCTGACCTTGGCGCAAATTTGCGCCAAGGTCCTTTTGCCACAGGCTGCTAGAGGGAGGCCGCCGTTGGCCGAGCTGCCCGCGGCCAGTAGCACGGTTCCACATGTCTGCCGAGATTTTGTTCTGGGCCTCTGCCAGCTTGGCCTTCTACGTCTACGCCGGCTACCCGTTGGTGCTGTGCCTGTTCCGGCTGCTGGTTCCCAGGCCGGTTAGCCGCCGGCCCATCGAGCCGGAAGTTTCCATTCTGGTGGCGGCCTACAACGAGGAAGCGGTGATCGAAGCGAAGATCCGCAATTGCCTGGACCTGGACTATCCGCCCGGCAAGCTGGAGGTAGTAGTGGTGTCGGACGGGTCGACCGATCAAACCGCCGCCCACGCCGCCCGACTGTCGGGCCAGGGCCGGGTGCGGGTCATTTCCCACGCGGAGAATAGCGGCAAGCTGGCAGTGCTCAACGAGACGATTCCCCAACTGCGAGGCGAGATCGTGGTCTTATCGGACGCCTCCAGCCTGCTGGCCCCGGACTCAGTGCGGCGGCTGATGGCTCCCTTTGCCGACCCCCAGGTGGGCGCCGCCAGCGGCCTCTATCGCGTCAGCAAGGGGGACCAGCCCGCCGGCGATCTGGGAAAGCAGGAGAACGCCTATTGGAAGTACGAGACCTTTCTCAAGAGGCAGGAATCGGCGGTAGGGTCGATTCTGGGCGCCCACGGTGCGCTCTACGCCTTGCGCAAGAGCCTGTATCCGTTCCCGCCGCCCGGCCTGATTAACGACGACTACATAATCCCGGTGCGCATTCTGCAACAGGGCTATCGGGTGACCTACGAGCCGGAGGCGGTGGCCTGGGAATCGGTGCAGGACCTGGGCGGCTTCCGGCGCCGGGTCCGGGTCATGCGCGGCAATCTTCAGCAACTCCGCGAAATCCGCGGCTTCCTGTGGCCGCCGCGGCTGTGGCCCCTGTTCTGCATCGTTTCCCACAAGGCCGGACGGCTGGGGGTTCCCCTGGCGATGCTGGTCATGGCTGCTTCGAATGTCTTCTTACTGCCGCAACCTGGATATCTGGCCATCGCCGCGCTGCAGGCGGCCTTTTACGTCCTGGTGGCCCTGGGGGCCGGCTGGCGCCTTCAGCCGCGCTTCCTGGGGCTTCCTTATTACTTTTGCATGATCCACGCGGCGGCCTTACTGGCCCTGTGCCAGACGCTGGCCGGCCGGCGGCAGGTGGCCTGGAAATGACTCCGATTCGCCATCGAAACCTGGCGCCGGCGCCGGCCAGCGTTACCGCGACCGCCCTCCCGGGGCCCCAGGCCGGATTCGGCGGCAAACTGGCCTGGCGGTTGAAACAGGAGGCCGCCAACCTGTGGCTGTGGGGAACCGGGAGATGGGCGGCCGGCGGCATGCCTGCTCCCGGCTGCCTGGAAGGCTTGCCGGATCCGGCCCCGGTCGTGGAGTGGCTGCGCGGCGCCCCCTACGCCCGCGAACTGGAAGGGCTGGCCGAGCAGATCCTGGCCCACCGGTTCCCGGTCTTCGGCGGCGCCCTGGAAACCGGTCCGGATATCGAGTGGCGTCGTGACTATATCTCAGGAAAGACCAGCCCCAAGACCTACTGCCGAATCATTCCCTACCTGGACTTCGACAAGGTCGGTGACCACAAGATAGTCTGGGAGCTGAACCGCCACCAGCATCTGATCCTGCTGGCCCAGGCCTTCCGGCTCAGCGGCCGGCGGGAGTTTCTGGAGGAGATCTGGGCCCAACTGGACAGCTGGCTCCGCGACAATCCTTTTCTGCGGGGCATCAACTGGGCCAGCGCCCTGGAGGCCGGGTTCCGTTCGTTGTCCTGGATCTGGGTCTGGCACTTGGCGTCCCCCTGGATGCCGGAGCCTCTGCGGGCGCGATTCCTGGCTGGCCTCCAGCAGCACGGCCGATTCCTGGAACGGAACCTCTCGGTCTACTTCTCGCCGAATACCCACTTGCTGGGCGAGGCCGTGGCCCTGCACGCTCTGGGGAAACTGATTCCGGCCCTGGCCGCTTCCCGCCGCTGGGAACACACCGGCGCCGCCCTGGTGGCGCGCCAAATGGAGACTCAGGTTCGGGAGGACGGCAGTCATTTTGAGCGTTCCAGCTACTATCAGGTCTACGCGCTGGACATGTTCCTGTTTCACCAGGCGATCGCCGAAACATCCCCGGCCTACCGGGAAAAGCTGAGCCGGATGGCCGCTTATCTGGCAGCCTTGCAGGGGCCGTCGAGGTCGCTCCCCATGCTGGGTGATGACGACGGCGGCCGTTGGTTTCACCCCTATGGAAAGCGGCACCGCTTTGGCAGGGCAACGCTGGCCACCTGCGCCGTTTTGCTGGGTGAAGGAGAATGGGCGTGGGAGCCTGACGACCTCCACGAGCAAGCCCTGTGGTGGCTTGGCGCCCGAGCGCTGGCCCGGCGGCCGGCCGGCAGGGCGGCGACACCCTCGCGGTTGTTCGAGCCGGCCGGCGTCGCGGTCCTGGCGGCCGGCGAGGTGCACCTGGTGGTCCAGGCAGGGCCTTTCGGCGCCGGCTCCGGAGGCCACAGTCACTCCGACACCCTCAGCCTGGTGGCGCGCGACGGCGGCGAAGAAGTTCTGATCGACTCGGGCACCTATACCTATGTCGCCGATCGGCAACAGCGGGAGGCCTTCCGCGGTTCGGCGGCCCATAATACCCTGCAGATCAACGGCCGAGACCAGGCCCTCCCGGCGGGGCCCTTTCGATGGATCCAGAAGCCGGAAGTGGAGGTGCTCGATTGGGTCAGCACCCCGGAGCTCGACTATCTGGACGCGGTGTGCCGCTACGCCGGATTCGCTCACCGCAGGAGGCTGGCGCTGTGGAAGCACCTGCCGCTGGCCTTGATCTATGACGCTGTGGATGGCCCCTGCCAGCAGCATCGGCTGGAACAGTTCTGGCACCTGGGCCGTCCCCCGGCGGCGTTGGCGGAGGGCTGTTTTCAGGTGGGCGCCCGGACCCGGCTGGTGTTCCCTGCCGGCCAGAATCCCGAAGTCTTCGATGGCCGCGAACCGGGATGGTCTTCGCCGGTCTTTGGGGAAAAGCGGCCCGCTCCGGTCCTTCGGCTGGCCCGCCTCTCGACCCTTCCGGCCCGATTCTGGGCGGCCCTGGATTTCCGCGGCGAGGCTACGCGGATCGAAGTCGACGATTCCAGTTGCGCCATTGCCTGCCGCGGCCGGAGCCTCCGCGCGCGGTTCAACCGGTTTGGCGCTCCGGATTGGGAGTGGCGCGACGATCCGGAGCAGGCCCGATGACCACTACCTGGCCTGGCGCCACCACGGCCTCCCAGAACCCCGACAGCCGGGTGCGCCGCATTGGGGTTTGGGCCACCATGGCCTATCTGTTCCTGGTTTTCAGCCGGGTGATCGAATTGCTGCCGGCGCAGCTGCGCCTGGCGCTGGCCACCGCCGCCGTCGCCAGCCTGGCGGCGCTGCTAACCGGCGGTTTCCGGCGTGCTCTGAGCACCGGCGCCGGCCGGATGCTGACGGCGTTCTCGGTCTGGCTGGTCCTGTCGACGCCGTGGAGCTTCTGGAGAGGCGGCAGCCTGGCGCTTCTGAGGGATCAGTGGCTCAAGTGTTTTCTGTGTTTTGTGATGGTGGGCGGCTTGCTCGAAGGCTACCGGGAATGCCGTCAGGCGGCCTATGGGATCGCCGCCGGCACCGTGACCAACGCCGTCCTGTGTCTGCGTTCGGCCGACTCCTTGTTTGCCGGCCGGCTGAGCAGCCAAGGCGGGATGTCGGGCAACCCCAACGACCTGGCCCAGCTTTTGCTATTGGGCTTGCCTTTTCTGTTCTTTATCGCTTTCACCGAAAAGCGGAGGCCGGTGCGGAGGCTGGCCGCCACGGCGGCGGCGGCCCTGGTACTGCTGGTGGTGGTAGCCACCGGTTCCCGCGGCAACATGGTGGCCATTGCGGCCGTGGCGGCGGTGGTCTTCTGCCAGGTCCGTCTTTCACAAAAGCTGGCGGCGCTGGCGGCAGCCGTGGCCCTGGTGGCGGCGCTGGCGGCTCTTCTACCCGAGGGCCTGCGCCAGCGCTACCTTTCCGTGTTCGACAAAGGCATCCGCGTCCAGCAGCAGGACCAGTTTGCAGACTCGGGATCGATAGACGGGAGGTACGAGGTTCTCTTGGAGAGCCTCCGGATGACGTGGGAGCATCCCCTTTTGGGAGTGGGCCCCGGGGTGTTTCCGGCGGCCGCCGCCAAGCAATCGGAGAAGCGCGGCGAACGGCCGATGTGGCGCGAGACCCACAACACCTATACCCAGATTTCCAGCGAGGCCGGCCTGCCGGCGCTGTGCTTCTACCTGGCCGCCTTGACCTGGTGCCTTCGGAGGTGCTGGAAGATCCACCGGTTCGGGCGCCGCCTGTTGCCGTCGCCGGAGATCCCCAACCTGGCGCACTGCGTCATGCTGTCGCTGATTGTCTTGGCCACCACATCTCTTTTCAGTTGTGTCGCTTACATGTGGTTCCTTCCCGTTTTGGCGGGACTGACGGTAGCCATCCTGCGGTGCGCAGAGGCGGAGGCCTCCCAAGCGGCCGGTTCGGAGCTGGTCCAGGCAGCTCCGCAGCCCGGAGCCTTCCCTGATCCCGGCCTCCACCCTCTGGCCGGTTGAAGAACGATCCCATCTTATGTGCGGCATTGCAGGAATCGCAAAGATAGAACCGGGTCCCCCGCCGGAGGCCCTGCTCCGGCGCATGACCGACTCCATCGCCCACCGGGGACCGGACGCCTCAGGGTACTATAACGATGCATTTGCCTCTCTTGGGCACCGCCGCCTGAGCATCATCGACCTGGCGACCGGCGGCCAGCCGATGACCTGCGACGAGGGCGATCTCTGGATCACTTACAACGGCGAGATCTTCAACCACGCCGAGGTCCGAGTGGACCTGGAGCGCCGCGGTCATCGCTACCAGACGCGATCCGACACCGAGACCATCCTGCACGCCTACCAGGAGGATGGCCCGGAGTGCGTCCAGCGGTTCCGGGGCATGTTCTCCTTTGCGATATGGGACCGGCGCCGCCGGACGCTGTTCTGCGCTCGCGACCGGCTGGGCATCAAGCCGTTCTACTATTTCTGGGACGGCGGCCTGTTTGTTTTCGCCTCCGAGATCAAGGCGCTGCTGGTGCACCCGGCGGTCTCGCCCCGCCTGGAGGAGTCGATGCTGCCGGAGTACCTGGCCTTCGGGTACTTGAGCGGCGAGAAGACCATGTTTGCCGGCATTCGCAAGCTGCTGCCGGGTCATCACCTGCTGCTGTCGCCGGAAGGCCTGCGGATGGAGCGCTATTGGGACCCGCCCAAGGGCGGCGTCGAGGAAGGCCGGCCGGAGCGCGAGTGGATCGCCGAGTGCCGCCGGCGCCTGGAAGAAACGGTCCGCATGCGCCTGATGAGCGACGTCCCCCTGGGGGTGTTCCTCAGCGGAGGCGTGGATTCCAGCGCCGTGGCGGCCCTGGTGCGCCGGATGGTAGATGGTCCTGTTAAGACCTTTGCGGTCGGCTATCGGGAAGCCCCTTTCAGCGAGTTGGACTACGCCCGGCGGGCCGCCGGATGGATCGGCACCGAGCACCACGAGGTGAACGTCTCGCGGGAGGACTTCTTCAACGCCCTGCCGGACCTGATCTGGCACGAGGACGAGCCGGTGACCTGGCCCTCCAGCGTGTCGCTCTACTTTGTGTCCCGCCTGGCCGCCCGGCACGTCAAAGTGGTTCTCACGGGCGAGGGAAGTGACGAGTTGTTCGGCGGTTACGGCCGCTATCGCTTCTACGACTTGAACCGGCGCTGGATGCGGTATTACAGACTGGTTCCGGCGGCTCTGCGGCGCCGCCTTCGGGAAACCGTGGCGAGTACTGGTCTGCTCTCGGCCTCGCTCCGCCGCAAGCTGCAGCACAGCTTTCTGGGCTTGGGCGAAGATCTGGAGTCGCTCTACCTCGACAACTTCTACTCGGCCTTTTCCCGAGCCGAGCAGGAGCGGTTGATGAGGGCGCCCGACGGCCTCCCTGCCGCCACCTACGACTCCTTCCGTGAGCACTGGCAGGCAGCCGAGGGATCGGATCTGCTGGCCCGCATGCTCTACGCCGACCTGAAGACCTACCTGGTGGAACTGCTGATGAAGCAGGACCAGATGAGCATGGCCTGCTCCATCGAGAGCCGGGTGCCTTTCCTGGATCACACCCTGGTGGAGTTCGCCGCCGGGGTGCCGGGGCGGCTGAAGACTCGCGGCGCGGAGGGCAAGTACATTCTCAAGAAGGCGGTCGAGGATCTGCTCCCTCGCGACATCGTCTACCGCAAGAAGATGGGTTTTCCCACGCCCCTGCGGCAGTGGCTTGAAGGGCCGCATTCCGAGAGCATCTCTTCCATGCTGCGTTCACGGGAAGGGCTGCTGGGAGCCTATCTCGACCCCGTGGAGCTGGATGGTCTGCTAGAGGCCCACCGCTCGGGCCTGGTGGACGCCACCGACCGCATCTGGCGGCTGCTAAATCTCCAGTTGTGGGGCGACATCTTTCTGCTGGGCCGGCGGGAACTGTGGCGGGAGGGACTGACGGTTGGTGGCGAGGTCCGGTGCGGGGTATGAGCCCCAGCCGGCGGCGGGGCGCCCGGTGGGTGGCGGCTCGCTGCCTGCTGGTGGGAGGAAGCCTGTTGGGGGCGCTGGCGGTTGCAGAAGGGGTGACGCGCTGGCGCCTGCCGCACGCGGCTCCGCGCAGCGCGCGGGTCACGAGGTTCTGGCAATACCACCCTCGCTACGGTTGGTCTCACCGGCCAAACGTCATGAGTCATTTTGAATCCTTTGGTTTCAGCTCCCGGGTAAGCATCAATGCCAGGGGTTTCCGCGGTCCGCTGGCGAGCTACGAGCGGCCGGCGAAGCGCCAGCGGGCGCTGGTTCTGGGCGACTCCTATGTCTGGGGTTTTGGAGTCTCTGACCATGAAGTGTTCACAGCGGTGTTGGAGAGGATGGTGCCGGGCCTGGAGGCGATCAATCTAGGGGTGAGCGGTTACAGCACCGATCAGGAGCTGCTGCTGTATACCGACGAAGGGTATAAATACGATGTGGACTGGGTCGTCCTGGTGGTGGCCAGCAACGACTTCCCCAGCAACCTCCGGGGTACGGAGTACCTGATTTACCCAAAGCCTTTTTTTTCTTTGGACCAAGGCGCGCTACGTCTCATGAATCAGCCGGTCCCGCCCACCCCCGCCGTTAAGAGGCTGGCTGGGCAGCTGGCCATGCGGTCCTATTTCCTCACCCTGACAAGCCGCCTTCTGGAGCACGTAAGGATCAGCCGGCTCCTCGCCAGGCCCGGCTCCAGACAAGACGGCGCGACGGAGGCGGCTTTCCCGCGAACCGCAGCTGACCATTTGACGGTTCGCCTGCTTCTCGAGATGAAGAATGCGGTGCAAAAACAGTCTGGGGCCAAGCTACTGGTCGTTTTGGTTGACGGCTTCGGGAAGGACGTCGAAAGAGTGGCCGGATTTCTGGAAGCGAATGGGGTCAACTGCTTTCTGCTCGATCGTCATCTCGACTATCGAAATCCTTCGCTGCACCTTCCCGATGGTTTCCACTGGAGTCCGAAGGGTCATGAAGTGGTGGCTAGGGCGCTTGCGCCACGACTGCAAGACAAATCCCAGAAGTGACCATGAATCGAACTGTTTCCTGATGAGAATTCTCTGGATCAAGTCGGACTTCCTGCATCCCACCACGCGGGGGGGGCAGATTCGCACCCTGGAGATGCTGAAGCGCCTGCATCGCCGGCACGAGATTCACTATGTCGCCTTTGAGGATCGCGCGCAGCCGGAAGGGCCGGCTCGCGCCGCGGAGTACTGCGCCCGCGCCTACCCGGTGGAGGCCAGCATCCCGCCTCACGGCTCGCCGCGGTTTGCCGCCCAGCTAGCCGCCGGGCTGTTTTCCCAGGCGCCGGTGGCTGTCTTGCGATATCGCTCGCGCCCGATGCGGCGGCTGGTGGCGCAGCTGCTGGCCCAGGAGTCCTTTGACAGCGTGGTGTGCGACTTTCTGGCGCCGGCCCTGAACATTCCCGACCTGGAGGGGTGCATTCTGTTCCAGCACAACGTCGAGACGCTCATCTGGCGGCGGCGCCTGGAGCAGGCTCGGGATCCCCTGCGGAGGTTCTATCTGCGGCGGCAGGCCCAGCGCATGTTCGAGCTGGAACGGCGGGTGTGCCGGGCGGCGCGCGCCGTGGTAGCCGTTTCGGCCCCCGACGCCCAGCTAATGCGGACCCTGTTCGGGGTCTCGCGGCTCTGGGAGGTGCCGACCGGCGTGGACGTGGAATCCTTCGCCCCGCCTCCGGTCAGCCCTCCGCTGGCGGACCTGGTCTTCGTGGGGTCGATGGACTGGTTGCCAAACATCGACGGGGTTGGTTATTTCGTCCGCGAGATCCTGCCGCGGATTCGCCGGCGGCGACCGGACTGCACGGTGGCCATCGCCGGGCGAAGACCCCCGGCCGAGATCGCCGATCTGGCCAGGCGGGATCCCAGGATCCTGGTTACCGGCACAGTCAGCGACATCCGCCCCTATCTCTGGGGCGCCAAGGTCTCGGTGGTGCCGCTCCGCATCGGCGGGGGAACGCGCCTGAAGATCTATGAATCCATGGCAGCGCGCGTGCCGGTGGTGTCGACCACCGTTGGCGCCGAAGGTCTGGAGGTGAAACCCGGTGAGGATCTCTTGATCGCCGACACCGCCGGCCATTTTGCGGACCGGTGTATGGAGTTGCTGGACGACGCCTCCCAGCGACGCCGCCTGGCTGACGGGGCCTGGGAACTGGTGGCCTCCCGCTTCAGTTGGGAACAGGTTGCCCGGCAGTTCGAGCGAATCCTGGAAGAAGCCGCGGTTACGGCTGGCGCTGGCCGCCTGGGAGCGGTGTGCTGATGGCCCCTACGGAAATGGATCTCCGGCGCCGAAACAGAAAACGGAGGCTTGTACTGCTGGGATTCAGTGTCTTGGGTGTGTACTTCTGGCGGAAGGTGTGCTGCGCCTGGCGGGGGTGGGCTTTCCGCGGATCCATGTCATGGATCCGATCCGGGGATCGCAACTGCACGCCGGCGCGGAGGGCCGCAGTCACGTCGGAGGGCGCGCCTGGTTCCGAATCAACTCCGACGGCCTGCGTGACCGCGAACGCTCACTCGCCAAGCCGCCGGGCACCGTACGCATCGCCGTGCTGGGGGATTCCTTCGCGGAAGCCCTGCAAGTGGATGCCCCCAGCGGTTTCTGTTCCGTGCTGGAGCGCCAACTGACTCGGCGCGGCGCATTCGGCGGCCGCGCCGTCGAAGTCATCAATTTCGGCAGTTCCGGTTACGCCACCTCACACGAGTTGCTCACCTTGCGTCATCACGTCTGGAAATACTCTCCGGATGTTGTGCTGCTGGCCTTCTTCACAGGCAACGACGTGAAGGGCAACCAAGCCGATCTGGCTCTCGAGAAGCTGGGTCCGTTCTTCAGGTACCGCCAGGGCCGGCTGGTGCAGGACGACTCGTTCCGGCAGGCCTACCGATCCGGCCCCTTGTTCGAGTCCCTGCGTGAAGCGCGCGACGGCCTGATCGATCGCTCGCGCCTGTTGCAGGTTTACCACGAAGCTCGACGGAAGCGCCAGGCGCGGCAGCAGTCCCCTGAGGCGACCCCGGAGGATGCGGCGGCCGGGATCGAGCCGGGTGTGGATCACTTGGTCTTCTCTCCTTCGCGGACGCCCGAGTGGGAGGAGGCCTGGCGCATTACCGAGGACCTGCTCCGCCTGCTGCGCGACGAAACCAACGCAAAAGGCGCCCAGTTCTGGCTCGTCACGCTCTCGTGCGGCGTTCAGGTTCACCCGGACCTGGCTTTCCGCCTGGCCTTTCAGCAACGCTTTGGGATCGAAGACCTCTTCTACCCGGACCGGCGCCTGGAGGAGTTCTCCCGCCGCGAGCAGATCCAGTCTGTGGTGCTGGCGCCGGCGCTGTCGGAGTATGCCCTTCGACATGGGGTATTCATGCACGGCTTCCCCAACTCGCGGTTGGGCGCCGGTCATTGGAACGAGACCGGACAACGGCTGGCCGGCGAGATGATCGCCGAACGGCTGTGGCCCCTCTCAGCCGCGGCTGCCGGGTCCAGCCCATGAGGAAGGACAAGCGGTTTTCTGGGGCGACAGGCAGGTCCTGAGATGGCGATCCGGATCGTTCCGCTGGGCGATAGGGAAGTCGAGGAGGCGAGGGCGTTCAACGCGCGCATGGAGGCGGCGGGGGCGCCAGGAGACTTCATCAGCGACCGGCCGGGGCCGTCCGGCGGCGGGATTGTGCGCCAGCAGTATGTGGCATTGGATGGAAGGGTGCACGGCGGGGTGCTGGAGTGCGCGTATCCGGCGTGGCTCAACGGCGCGGAAATGACGGCCTACAACTACCAATCGCCGATCTCGGAAGGCATCATCGACAGACGGTACGGGTTGGTGGCCGTGCTGCTGATCAAGTTCATGCACCAGCAGGGCCGGCATTTGTTCATGGTGGGGATGGGAGCGGACACCCGGCTGCCGCGTTTGATGACAGCGTCAGGCTGGGTGGTGCGATCGGTGCCCTTTCTGTTTCGCGTCCATCAGGCTAGCCGGTTGCTGGCGGAAATGCCGCTGCTGCGCTCCTCCCGTGTGCGGGCGATGGGGGCGACACTGCTGGCCGCCTCGGGAGCGGGCCGGCTGGGCGCGGGATTGCTGCAAGGGAAAGGACTCGGAGCCCGGCTGGCGACGCGGGATTACTCGATCGGACCGCTGGAGGAGTGGGGCGGGTGGGCTGACGAGTTATGGGAACGATTCCTGCCGCATTGCTCGTTTGCCGTCCAGCGCAACCGGCGGGCCCTTGCCGAGATGTACCCGACCTCTGACGACCGGGTGCTGCGGTTTGTGGTAAAGCGGAGAGGACGCATTGTAGGCTGGTCGGCGTGCCTGAATACCCAGATGGTCGGAAGCCTCCATTTCGGCAATCTGCGGGTGGCGACCATCCTGGATGCGGTGGCGCCGCCGGAATCGATGGAGGCGACGATTGCGCTGACGGACGGCCGGCTCCGGTCGGTGGGGGCGGATTTGGTGGTGAGCAACCAGGCGCACGGCCGGTGGCAGGAGGCGTTCCGGGCGTGCGGGTTTCTGGAGGGGCCGTCCAACTACCAGTTCGCAGCGTCCAGGGCGCTGGCCGAGGAGATTGGGTCGCAGGCGGAGGGTGGGTTGCGGGTCCATCTGAATCGGGGGGACGCGGAGGGCCGGATCCACCTGTAGTGGTAATGCGGCTACCGGTTCAAGGTCATGAGCGCTTGGAAACAAGTGGCCCAAAGGGCCGTTCAGTGGAGCGGCGGAATCCGCCTGGCCCGGCACATGAGCCGTCAGGGCCTGCGCATCCTGACGTACCACCGTTTCGGAGATCCGGGCGGAGCCTGGGAAAAGGCGCTCCAGCAGCAGTGCGTTCACTTCCGGCGCTATTACCACCCGGTCTCACTGACCGAGGCCGCGGCGATGTTGCGGTCGGCCAGACCGCTTCCGCCGCGTTCCCTGGTCATTACCATTGACGACGGCTATCGCGACTGCCTGCCTGCCTGTCGCCTGTTCCGGTCGTTTGGAATCCCAGTGACGGTTTATGTGGCGACCGATTTCCTGGATGGCTTGACCTGGTTATGGACCGACGTGGCTCGCTGGGCCTTCCAGCAGACCTCGGTGGCGGAGTGGGAATACCGGGGCCCTTCCGGGCCGGTCCGATTCTCACTGGTCTCGCCGGCCCTGCGGCGCCTGGCGCAATTCCAGATCATTGAAACGCTGAAGCTGGCCAGCAATGCCGAGCGATTGCAGTGGATCCGGGAGTTGCCGCGGCAGCTGGGCGTGAGCCTGCCGCCCCAGCCACCCCCCGATCTGGCGCCGCTGAGCTGGGAGGAGGTTGGCTCTCTTGCCGGCCAGGGCGTGGAGTTTGGAGCCCACACTCGCTCCCACCCCATCCTCTCGCGCCTGGCCGGGGAAACCGAGTTGCGGCATGAGGTGGATGGTTCGCGGGCCCGCATCGAGCAGGAGATCGGCAGGCCGGTTTTGCATTTCTGCTACCCCAACGGGCGTCCTCAGGACCTTTCGCCTCTGGCGGTGGAGGTGGTTCGCCGCGCCGGTTTCCAGACGGCAGTCACAACGGCGCCGGGCTTGAACTACCGCGGCGCCGACTCTTTGCTTTTGAAGCGCCTCGGCGTGGAGCCCGACCTGTCACCGTTCGACTTTCAGACCGTGCTCACCGGGCTGCGAAGGTAGCTCGGGAAGCCCCTTGCCAGGGTGGCGTCCCGGCGGGTTCGCCACAGCCGCTCCCTTGGTCGCGGCTCGGAAACGGGCTCCGTGCAGCGACCGGATGGAGCGGTAACTAGGTCAGGTACGGCCATCCAGGATCGTGCAAGAAGAAATGATCTCCATCCACCAGGTTCAGATGCAGGGGCGGGGCGACGTTGAGCCGTCCATCCGGATCGCACAGGAAGATGGGGTCACTGCTGCGCCGCACAAACCCGTTGCGCTCCAGCGCCGACCGGATGCCATCGACGGAAGTAGCGGTCATGATCTCGCAGGTTCGCGGCAGTGCCGCCGCGGCCTTCGCCGCCAGGCTGAAGGCTGCGCTCCACTGGGCGGCCTCCTCCGACTGCACCCAGAGATCCACGATGCGGGTCTGGCCACCGAACTGCGCCAGCAGGAAGTAGCCGCGCAACTCTTCGCCTCGAAGCAATACATGAGCGGACATCTCGGCGCATGGGCAGGCCAGAAAGTAGTTCAGGGTCGCGATGGCGCGGCGGCACGGGGTGAAGGTCCCCACCGGCTGCCGCTCCACGGCCGAGCGATGCGATTCTTCGAAGGCCCGGACCGGCCGGCTGGACCATTCCGGGGAGGCGACCGACAGAGGGCGCCGGCTCCACCAGGCGTTGCGCGCCAAACGCAGCGGCGACTTCCAGTTCCGGAACGGCTGGTCGAGAAACTGCCGCCAGGGCCGGACTACCCGGGCGTAATAGTCAAACTGGCCGACCACCCGGAACCCAATCTTAGGCAGGATGCGACGGGTCGCCTCATTACCACCAACGTCAAAAGAGGCCCAATCTGGGAGACCATCTGCTTCAGCAGCCGGATTCCGACGCCGGGAACTCCCGGCCGCGCCACCCAGTCGATGATGTGCCCGCTGGGAACCGGCCCAGCGGGGGTCAGCAGCGCTACCGGCCACAGACCCGAGTAGGCCACCGGCTGGCCATCCTTCTTGGTAACGTACCCCCTGGGCTGGCTGGAGTCCGGGCGCGCGGCCAACACTTTCCAATCGAACAAGCGAGCGTCGGCGAGCGGCGAACCGGGACCCACCTCGAAGGCCTCCAGCAGCAACTCGATGATCCCGTCCTGTTCGGCCGGTCCGACGTGAAGCGTCTCCAGAGTCATGGCGGTGACTAGGTCAGGTAGGGCCACCCAGGATCGTGCAAGAAGAAAAGATCTCCATCCGCCAGGTTCAGATGCAGGGGCGGGCCGACGTGGAGCCGCCTTCCGGGATCGGAGAACAAAACCGGATCGCTTCCTCGCTTCCGGAACCCGTTTTGCTCCAGAGCTGTTCGGACGCAATCGACGGAAGCCGAGGCCGTGACCTCGCACGTCTGGCACAAGTTGGCGGCGGCTCGCGCCGCGAGGCTGAAGGCGACACTCCACTCGGCGGCGCTCTCCGACTGCACCCACAGGTCGGCGATGCGGGTTTGCCCCCCGAGCCGGGCCAGGAGGAAGTTGCCGCGGAGTTGCTCACCCCTTAGTATGATATGCGCGGACATCTCGGCGACAGGGCAAGCCAGAAGGTAGTTCATCATCGCAATGCTGCGACGGCAGGTGGTAAAGGCCGCCACCGGCTGCCGGTCCACCGCCAGGCGGTGGGAGGTCTGGAGCTCCCGGACGGGCTGGCTCGACCAGGGCCTGGGCACGGCAGCCAGCGGGCGCAGGCTCCAGACAGTGTTGCGCGCCAGCCGGAGCGGGGCCTTCCAGTTCTTGGTGTGGCTGAGGAACTGCGACCAGGGTCGCACCACGCGGGCGTAATGGTCCAATTGCCCAACAACCCGAAACCCGATACTGGGCAGGATCCGGCGCGCGGCCGGAGCTCCCCCGATACAGATCATTGTCTCAGCCATCGAAACCAGTCTCTTGAACAACAGGACTCCGGCGCCGACGGATTCCGGTCGCGCCGCCCAGTCGAAGGCGTGCCCGCATGGGACGGGTCCGGCGAGAGTCAGCAAAGAGAGGGGCCAGAACCCCGCGTAGGCGACGATGCTGCCGTTTTTTTTGATCAAGTACCCTTTCGGCAGTTCCGAGCCCGGAGGGGCCGAAAAGATCTTCCATCCCAGCAAGCGGGCGTCGGCGAGTTGGGAATCGGGGCCTACTCGGAAGACCAAGCCCAGCAGGTCGATGATTTTCTCCTGGTCGGTGCGCTCGGCGGGTACAGTTTCCAGACTCATGCCTTCGCCCGATTATTATACGATCGCCAGGCAGCCGATAGGGCGGTGTGGGGGTGAATTGGAAAGGAAACCATGGAACAGAATGACGTTGCGGTATTCGGTCTCGGTTATGTCGGTTGCGTAACGGCAGCCTGTCTGGCCCACCTGGGCCATCGCGTCACCGGGGTCGATCGCGATGAATTCAAGGTCCAAAGCGTCCTGGAGGGGCGAGCTCCGTTCTACGAGCCCGGGCTAGAGGAGTTGATCGTTGACAACGTCGCTCGCGGGCGGCTGACGGCCACGACCTCGGCGGCCGAGGGGTTGGCATCGGCCGGCATCGTCCTGATCGCGGTCGGCACTCCTTCGACGTCGAACGGCAACCTGGGCCTCGACCAGCTGGAACGGGTGCTGGAGCAGGTCGCCCGGCATCTTCCGGCCCGGGCCCAGCCCGTAGTTGTCGCCATCCGCAGCACGGTGTTCCCCGGCACCTGCGAGTCCCTGGTCTCGGCCACGCTCGGCGGGTCTGCCAACGTCTCGGTGGTAGCCAACCCGGAGTTCCTGCGCGAGGGCAGCGCGGTGGCTGACTTTTTGGAGCCGTCGCTGGTGGTCGTCGGCGGGTCGGACCCCGAGGCCATGCGGCGGGTAGCCGCCCTTTACGGGCCCCTGGGCGTGGATCCCTGCCTGGTGTCGCTGCGCACCGCCGAGTTCATCAAGTACGCTTGCAACAGCTTCCACGCCCTCAAAGTCGCTTTTGCCAACGAGATGGGAACCCTGTGCGCCCGGCTGTGCGTGCCCGCCGACCAGGTGATGGAAACCCTCTGCCGCGACGTGAAGCTGAACATTTCGCCGGCCTACCTGAAGCCCGGAATGGCCTTCGGCGGCTCCTGCCTGCCCAAGGACCTGCGGGCCCTGAACTACCGCGCCGTGCGGCTGGACCTGGACCTGCCGCTGCTGGGCTCCATCCTGCCTAGTAATCACCGGCACCTGGAACGAGCCATCCAGGCGGTGCTGGACCTGCCGGCGGAGCGCATCGGCGTCTTCGGCCTGGCTTTCAAGGAGAACACCGACGATCTGCGCGGCAGTCCCGTCGTCTCCCTCATCGAGCAGTTGATCGGCAAGGGTCGCGAAGTTCGCATCTTCGACCCCCACATCCAGATGGATCGCATCTACGGAACCAACAAGAACTTCGTCCTCTCGGCCATCCCCCACATCGGGCGCCTGATGGAACCGGACCTGGACCAAGTGCTGGAGTGGGCCGAACACATGGTCATCGCCCAGAAGCCGGCGCCGGAGCTTCTGGTCCGGATCCAGGGCCGCGGCCGTCCGGTGCTGCGTCTGACCGGCGCCATGGAAGCAGACTCCAGATGACTCCAACCACCTGTGGCGGGACCACTTCAGCCCTTTGAGTCCCATGCCGGCATCAGCGACCGAATCGACCGCTACCGACAGCCGCCTGCGCACGGGCGGCCAGCGCTTTGTGCGCAATGTGCTCTGGAACTGGGGGCACGTGCTGTTCAGTTTACTGGCGGCGGTTCTCCTTTCGCCCTACATCATCCGCAAACTAGGGGCCGAGGGTTACGGTGTCTGGTCGCTGGTCAACTCCATCTTGGGCTACTACACCCTGCTAGACCTTGGATTCCGCTCGGCGGTGGTGCGCTTTTCGGCTCACTATCGCGCCAGGGGGGAATACGGCCGGGTCAATGAGCTGATGAACACGCTGGTAGTGAGTCTTGCCGGCCCGGCTGTGGTGGCCGTGCTGATTACGGTGCCCCTGTCCCGATGGTCGGGTCAGTTTTTCCAGATCTCGCCAGCCTACCGGCCGACGTTTTCCGTGCTGGTGCTGCTGGTGGGCCTGAGCGTCTCGCTGGGGATCGTCTTCAACCTCTTCTCGGGCCTGCTGGAGGGTTTTCAGCGCTTTGATCTGGACAACCAGGGTCGAATACTGTGCTTCGTGATCCGGTATGTCGGCGCTGCGGCCGCCCTGGCGTTGGGATACGGGCTGGTGACGATGGGGATCCTGGCCCTGGCCGGCTCGATAGCGCTGTTCGTGTGGTGTGTACTGGCGGCCCGGCGCATGTTTCCGGCACTGCGCTTCTCGCGGGCGGGGGTGAACCTGGAGATGCTGAAGGAGACAGCCAGGTTCGGGGCTTCTACGCTCCTGGCGGCCATCGCCATCCAGGTGCTCGACCAGGCCCCCGCGATCGTGATCGGTCATTATCTGCCGGTGGCCTTCGTGGGCTACTACGCCTTGCCGGTGCGGCTGCTACAAAGCTTGACCGAATTCGTAGGACGGGTGGGCATCGTGGCATCTCCCCGGGCGGCTGAGCTGGCCGCCAAGGGCCGGATGGACGAGGTCGCCCGGCTTAGCGTCTGTGTGAATCGCTATTGCTTGGGGATCTATGCCATTCCGGCGATAGTATTGCTGGTGTACGGGCGCGAGATCCTGACTCTGTGGGTAGGCGCAGAGTTCGCCAGCCACTGCGCCCCGATCCTGCCGATCCTGCTGCTGGGAACCGCGTTTGCCCAAGCCGGCCAGTTTGCTTCCAGCGCCATCCTTTTCGGACTCGCCCGGCACCACCGCTACGCCCAGGGTCTGGCGGTGGAGGCGGTGATCGGGTTTCTGGGCATACTGGCGGCGGTGCCCCGATTCGGCATCGCCGGGGCGGCGGCGGCGATTTTCGGCGCCATGTTCGTTATCCGCGGCCTGTCCACGCCCTGGTTGTTTTGCCGCTACCTGAAGCTTGAGTATGGCAAGTACATGAGATCCATTTTGTGGCGGCCTGTTCTCACCGGGCTGCCGGTGCTGCTGCTGTTGTATGGATTGAAAACCTGGGTCTGGGCGGGCGGAAGCTGGCTGCAACTGCTAGTGGTTGCCGCTTTGACGGCCACCACCTACCTGGGATTGGCGTATTTCAGTTGTCTGGAGCCGGCACACCGGGTGTGGTTGGCCGAGTGGGTAGGGCGACGCTGGCGGAGGGGAGAGGAAGCGTGGCAGTCACGTCGGAGGAATTGAGAATAGACCCGGCCCACCAAGCGGATCGACGTCTGGTTGCCCGACCCGGTGTTATCGCGGGCGCCAGGGCCATCCGGCATCGTCCTGATGGCGGTGGTTCCTGCCTGCCCAAGGACCTGCGGGCCCTGAACTACCGCGCCGCGGCTGGACCTGGACCTGCCGCTGCTGGGCTCCATCCGCCATTCCCCACATCGGTCGCCTGATGGAACCGGACCTGGACCAAGTGCTGGAGTGGCCGAACACATGGTCATCGCCCAGGAGCCGGCGCCCGAGTTGCTCGCCCGGATCTCGTTCTAGTAGCGTCCTGTTGCGGGTGATTCGATCCTGTGGTAAATTAACCTCTGGTGGGCTTCCGCATTCTTGTCGGTGAAGGCGGGGGCCCGTTTTCAGTTCATTGGCGACAGGGCCAGGTTTTCTTTTCCCCCCGGAAAGCGATGGGCCAAACGTTGTCCGTGACCTACGCCAAGGCGGACAGCGCAAAAGCCAGACACCAGGCCGGAAGTGACGTTCCGGGGGCCTTCAGGCCCGGGAGCCGTTAATAATGCCGAAGAACAAAACCCTCTCCTTTCAATTTGTGGGGGCGACGCTGCTGGGATGCTTACTGGTCTCCGTGGCGCGCCCCCAGAGCTTGCCGGTGGAGCTGCCTCCCTATCGGTCCTATGCGGCGCCCTCGCCGCCGGGGCTGCCGCCGGCCGGTGAGACCTTGGTGGATCCCACTTTCGGAAGCGTCATCCTGCGCGTCACCGACAGCAGGGACGGCGCCAATAACTATCATGCCTACGCCTATTGGCCGACCCTGAACCTGGATTCCAGCCGCCTCTACATCTCATCAGTGGGTGGAGAAGCCACTCTTTACGACTTCGACCCCGTGGGCATGAGCATCTCCAACAAGCGACTGGCTTTCCCCCCCCTCCCCAACGGCGCCAGGCCCGACGCCGAAGACGCCACCTGGAGCTGGACCAACCCCGACAAAATGTTCGTGCACGACCGGAAGCTGCTGTTGTGGGAGTACGACGTCAACACCGGCGCTTACGAACTGGTGAAGGACTGGCGTCCGGCCTTCCCTCCCGGCCACCACAGCAACCAGATGCATTGGGCTTACTCCAAGGACGATGTCGTCTGCTTCGCCTGGAAAGACGAGGACCAAAACAGCATCGGCGTGTTCGCCTGGAGTCGCAGCGCTGACCGGCTCTGGAAATTCCAGATGGCGAAGATCGATGAGTGCACTGTGGACAAGACCGGACGCTACCTGGAGATAGCCACCGGCAACCAGGGCCGCGGCGTGATCGAGACTATATTCGTGGACCTGCAGACGGACCGGAGGACGAATATCCAGGATGACGGCCCCACGGACCCCAACCAGCTGGGAACCTACTGGGCGCCGGGTCACGGCGATGTCGGCGCCGGCCTCCGGGTCGGCTACGAGAACTGGAACAACCGCATGCTGTTTCGCCGGCATGCCACCCCCGGCCAGTTCTCTACCCTCTTGAACTTCAACAACGATTGGACCGTCGGCAACCACGTCTCGATGCTGGCGGACGACGAAAGCTGGGCCACCGTCAGCACCTTTGCAACCAGCCCGGGGGCGCCGGATCTGTGGAAGAACCAGATCTTCCAGATGGCCACCGACGGCAGTGGGGGGATTCGACGCCTGGTGCACCACCACAGCAACAAGGACGACTACTGGGCCCGACCCCGGGCCAGCATCAGCAAGGATGGCCGGTATGTGACCTTTGACAGCAGCTGGGGCAGCACCAGCCGCACCGACGTCTTCGTGGCTAGGGTCGGCGGCCCGCCGCCTGGCCCGACCTTCACGATCGCTGGCACGCCGGCCTCTCAAACCGCCATCCTGGGCAGCGGCGCCACCTACACGGTTGCGGTGACTCCACAGTCTTCGTTCCAGGGAGTGGTTCGCTTCACGGCCAGCGGCCTGCCGGCGGGTGTCGCAGCCACGTTTACCCCCTTGACCCTCACCGGCGGCGGATCCACCAGTCTGCAACTCAGCACCACCAACTCGACGCCCTCCGGGGGCCCCTACCCGATCACCATCACCGCCACCAGCGGAACGCTGGTTCGAAGAGCAACGGTGAATCTGACGGTGGCGGATTTCCGGCTTTCCGGGCCTGCCGCTTTGTTCCTGACGCCAGGCGACAGCGCCTCTTTTGCTCTAGCAGTGTTGACCACCGGATCTTTTGCCGAAACCGTCCGCTTCCAGGCCAGCGGTTTGCCCACCGGGACCTCCGCCACCTTCAGCCCTCCCTCTGTGACAGGCTCCGGATCCAGCCAGGTGCGGATCGATGTCAGCCCCTCGACCCCGCTCGGCGGCCCCCACCCGCTGACCATCACCGGGACGGGCGGTTCTCTGGTTCGCACTGCCTCCATGACCCTGGTAGTCAAGGCCCCCCCGCTACCATCCAGAACGCGAATCCCGTAGGCTGGCGCGTTGACGGCTAGTGTCCTGAGTCAGTCCGCTGAATAAGTCGAACCGAGCCAGTGGGCGCTGGTTCCCTGTCAGCCGAGCGAAGAGCCCGTCATCCCGAGCGAAGAGCCCGTCATCCCGAGCGAAGAGCCCGTCATCCCGAGCGCAGCGAGGGATCTGATGTTCGCGTCCGCATGAGTACAGCAGATTCCTCGCTGCGCTCGGAATGACAATGGTCGGCTTGGGGCCGGCCAGGACGGCTGAATATGGGCTCTGGCGCGCCCGGCATTCTTGCCTGTTCCGACCAGGGTCTTCAACGGCAGTTACGGGCGAATAGCGACCGGCGCGGCCGCGGATCAGAAGTTCAGCCGCACGGCCAACTGAATCTGCCGCGACGTGCCCGTGCCGACCGTGCGGTTCAGCGGGCTGTCGACGAGGCCAAAGCTAGCCGGCGAAGTGAGGGCCGTGCCGGGGTTTCCGGCCTGGGTGCGGTTGAACAGATTGAACGTTTCGATGCGGACGACCAGCTCCTTGGCCTCCACAATGCGAATCATCTTCTGCAAAGAGAAGTCCACCTGCGCCTGGCCGGGGCCGCGGCCGATGTGACGCCCGAGGTTGCCCCAGGTTCTGCTGGCCGGAATGGCGAAGGCGGCCGGGTTGAACCATTGGGCGAAGGTCGAGCCGCCCGCTGGGTAGATCGAGACGCCGGGAACCAGGTTGGGCCGCGGGTCCCGGCTGTTGCCGTCCGGAAGATCGTTGGAGCTGCGTGAGATCGTGATGTTCAGCGGCCGTCCCGTCCGCATCGTCCAGATGCCGCTCATTTCCCAGCCGCCCAGTACCCTCGAAGCCGGGCCGGAGTTGAGCATCCGCTGGCCGGGACCGAAGGGAAGCCGGTAAACCCAGTTGCTGCTGATGGTGTGGCGGACGTCGGTTGAGCTGTTGCCGCGGTCGCAGTGCCGGCACTCCTGATCCTGTGGCCGCAGCCCTTCGCCGCCGCCGGTAGCTCCGTCGTTGATGGAGTGCGACCACATGTACTCGGTGCCCCAACTCAGGCCGCGCGCCGCGCGCCGGTGCAGCGAGAACTGGAGGGCGTTGAAGTTGCTCTTGCCGTCGTTCCGCTTCTCGTCGATGCGGCCGAAAGTCGGCAGCAGGCGCACCCGGGTCACCGGGTTCAGGACGTTGATGTCGACCCGGTGTGTCACCTTGCTGGCCGCGCTGCCCACGTAGCCGATCTGGGTAACGAAGGCGGCCGGCAATTGCTGCTGGACCGACAAGCCCCACTGAGCGCTATAGAGGTCGCGGCGGTCGCGCTGCAACGAGCGCGGCGTAATGCCCTGCGTGCGGGCCAGGCCCAGGAACGGCGCTATCGGGAAGGAGAGGCCGGGCGCATCTACCGCGCTCAGCGAGAAGTTGTCGGAGGCGTTGTCCAGCGCCGCGTTCTGGTCGTCGATCTGGCCGGGACCGTGATAGATGCCGGCGCCGGAGCGAATCACGGTCTTGCCCTTCAGCGCCTTCGGCGACCAGGCCATGCCAATGCGCGGATCGAAGTTGTTGCGATCCGCTTGGTACCAGGGGCCGGGCGGGCAGAAACCCCGGCATCCGTGCAGGTCGAAAATCCGGTAGCGGTCGTACGCTTCCTTGTTCACCGAGTAGTACTCGTACCGGAGGCCCAGGTCAGCGTGAGGTTGGGCCGCATCTTGAAGTCATCTTGCGCGTAGGCGAAGTAGTACCACTTGCGCGTGCCCAGCACGTCATTGCCGGTCCCGATTTCGGCGCGGTCCACTCGATTGGCCAGCAGGTCGTTGCGGCTCGTGTAGGTCACCGCTATTTCATCGTATGCCGGGTCGGCCACGTTGACGTGAGCCCGGCGAATCTCGCCGCCGATCTTGAGGGTGTGGCGGCCGAGCGTGATCGCCAGGTTGTCGATCAGCGAATAGGAGGTGCCGGTTTCAATCAGCAGGTTTGAGCTGTTCAACGTCTGGAAGCCGGACACCGCGATCGACTCGGCGAACGGGGCGTAGCTGAAGCGATTGAGCGCCGAGCGGTTGAACCCCGCCTTGGTTTCGTTCAACACCGTCGGCGAGAAGACGCGCTGGAACTGCATCACGAAGTTCGAAGGCCGGAAGAGGCTTTCCTGCCGGTCGCCCGGGACCACCGTGCGCGGCGCCACGATCAAGCCATCGTCTATGTTGTAGCGCGCGAAGAAGGTGTTGTTGTCGTTGAAGCGATGATCGATGCGCAGCGTGCCGGCGTCTTCCCGCGATACCCCGAGGACGTTCCCGACGGTCCGGTCGATGTCGGCATTGGTGCTCCGTTCGGCGCCCACCGGGTAGGCCTCCACGATCCGGCGAACCGCCGGTGTGGTGGCCCGGGCGCGGAACGCCGCGCTGGGCACGTCGCTGCGGAACGTCGAGCTGACCCGCTGGCGCAGCCCTTCGTAGTTGGCAAAGAAGAAGGTGCGGTTCCTCAGGATGGGGCCGCCGGCGCTTCCCCCGAACTGGTTCAACCGGAACGGCTGCTTGGAGGTGTCGAACGGGTTGCGGGCATCGATGACGTCGTTGCGGACGAATTCAAAGATGCTGCCGTGAAACACGTTGGTGCCGGATTTCGACACCAGGTTCATTTGCGCCCCGGCGCCCCCTCCGGACTCGGCCGAGTAGAGCGTCGAGTTCACACGCAATTCGGCGATCGCGTCGGTCGAGATAATCAGGCGCAGGGCGGACTCCTGGCGCGGGTCCTTGACACCGGTGGCGTCCAGGCCGTCGAAGGTCCAGTTGTTGTCATCAACCGCGCGGCCCAAGAAGCGGATGGAGCTCTGGCTGCCGGTGCCGGTGTTGATAGCGCCCGGCGCCATTAAACTCAGGCCGGCCCAGCCACGGCCGTTCAGCGGAATCTCCCGCATCTGTCGCGCGCCGATGACCGTCCCCAGCGTGGCCGTGGCGCTTTCCAGAGCGGTGGTGACAGCCTCCACACTCACCTGCGTTTCGATGCCGCTCACCTCCAGTTGCACATCGAGCGTGCGCGTATCCCCCACTTCCAGGCGCACGTTTTTGATGGTGGCCGTCTTAAAGCCCGAGAGCGCCACCGACACGGAGTAGTTGCCAATGGGCAGCGAGGATGCTGTATACGCCCCCGCCGCATTGGTTTCTATCTGCCGGCGCAATCCCGTCTCCGGCAAAACTACTTCCACCTTGGCGCCTGGCGTTACTGCACCCGTCGAGTCGGTAACCGTCCCCACCAGCGTCGCCCGGTCCACCTGGGCCAGCGCCGGGTACACTACCGCCACTGCCAGCAATAACCTTGCTAGACGCATAAAACCCCCATTCGATTTCAGCTTACCACCTAGCTGGCCCCAGGGCTCCCGGAAAGGTGTTACGCCACCGCCCGAATGTTCACCCAGGTGTGCACGTGCGGATGCCCCCGGAAGTACCACACCATGGTGGGGCTCTCGAGCTGCCAGACGTCCCACACCCCGTCGTTGCCGATGTCCAGATTCTTGTAGAACGACATCGATAGCGACGACACCCCGCCGTTGGCCTTGATGTAGCGCATGGCCTCGTCGGTGTCTTTCTTGCGGAATGGCAGCAGCAGGTCGGCGAGGACTTTCTGGACCAACTCCCTCTGGTCGCGGGTCATCTCGGCCACCGGCAGGCCCGCCAGCTCGCCCCGGTTCTTGAGCGCCACCGTGGTGGTGGCCTTCTCCTGGCGCGGATCCCCCAGCAGGGCGGCCTCTCGCTGCTTCCCGTTCAGAGACTGGAAGACCTCGTTGGCCCGCTTGCCCTGGTACCAGAAGACGTTGCCGTCGTGCTCCGGGCCCTCGTTGAAGCTCTTGGAGGCGTGCCCGTAAAAGATCGGCCCGCCGAAAGCGGCGCCTTCCACCGAGTCGCCGTCGCAGCGCACCGTGCAGTGCCGCCCTGTCAGGACGAACTCGAACTTGCCCGCCCCCGGCCCTCCGAACAGCGCCACCGAGTAGTTCTGCAACCCGCCGGCGTCCTCGTTGAGGTGATAGACGACCTTGTCGACGAAGTCCGGGTTGTGCAGCCCGAGGACGATCTGCTCGATCATGGACTGCTGGTCCGGGGTAAAGAACTTGCCGACGCGGGCCGGGGTGATGTGCCAGTTGGCGTCAACCTTCGACCGCAGGGCGTGGTCAAACGGCAGGGCGACTACTTTCCTCTGCTCCTCCGTCAGGCTCTTGTGCAGCGTCGTAACCAGCGTCTCGGAGGAACCGGTAAACTTGGCAGCCGCTGCCGCCACCGAGGCGCCGGCCACGCCAGTGGCCGTACTCCTGAGGAAATCTCGACGACTGATGTCACCGCAATCCAGGCAGTTCATAGCATCCCCTCCCTAGGAGCATATATCTCACGTTTGGGCGCGGGAGTCAAGGCTGACGGCACTAACCCCTCCGGCGCGGCCAGCCGAATACTAGGAAGAGGTGATTCTCCGCCGGCTCCAACCGATTGCCCTGGCGGCCGCGGCGCTGGCCGCCTGGCTGGCGGCTTCCGGCCGCTGGCCCTGGGCCTGCCTGGTTCTGGCAGCCCTCTCGGCGACCTCGCTGCTTTTGGCCCGCCGGGCCGCCGCCGCCCTCCACCGGGCTGAGGAACAGCTGCGCCACTCTTTGCGGGTCGAGTCCTTGGGGCGGCTGGCCGGAGGCGTGGCCCACGACCTCAACAATCTCCTCACGGCCGTCTCCGGATATTCCGAGATCCTGCTGGCCGGCCTCAGCCAGGACCACGAACTGTGGACTCCGGCCGCGGAGGTCTTCCGAGCCGCCGACCGCGCCACCTCCCTCACGCGCCAGCTGCTGGCCTTCGGCCGCCGCCAGACTCTGGAGCTGAAAGAGTTCCCGCTCCACGCTCTGGTTGAGGAGCTCAGCAAGATGCTCCGGCGCCTCATCGGCGAGCATATCGAGCTGGGGGTGGGTCCGACGCCGCGGCTCGGCTGCGTACGGGCCGACCCCGGCCAGATCGAGCAGGTGCTCCTCAACCTGGTCGTCAACGCCCGCGACGCCATGCCCCAGGGCGGCCGCGTCACCATCGAGGTAACCGACGTCGAGCTGGACTCAGCCTATGCCCGCCGCCGTAAGATGGTTCCACCAGGAGCCTACGTCCTACTCTCGGTCTCCGACACCGGCTCCGGCATTGACCCCAAGGTCCAGAACCAGATCTTTGAGCCCTTTTTCACCACCAAGGAGCCGGGCAAAGGCACCGGCCTCGGCCTCTCGACCGTCTACGGCATCGTCAAGCAGAGCGGCGGTTTCATCTGGGTCTACAGCGAACCCGGCCACGGCGCCGTGTTCAAGGTGTACTTGCCCAGGGTGGACCAAGTTGCCGGCGCCGCCCGGCGCGAGACTGCGGCCGCGCCGGCGGAGTTGCGGGGCATCGAAACCATCCTGCTGGTGGAAGACGAGGACCTGGTCCGCCGCTTTGTCAGCCGGCTGCTGCGGCACGGCGGTTACCAGGTGCTGGAGGCCTGCGGCGGCGAACCGGCGCTCTCGCTGTGCCGTTCCCACCCGGGCCCCATCCACCTGCTCCTCACCGATGCCATCATGCCCGGCCTGACCGGACCCCAGGTCGCCGAGCTGGCCGTGGCGCTGCGGCCGGATCTCAAGGTGTTGTTCATGTCCGGCTACACCGAGCAGTCCTTCGACCGGCAAGGACTGCTGCCTGCGGGCGCGCCTTTCCTTCCAAAACCCTTCAGCGCAGCGGACCTGGCGGGCAAGCTGCGCGAGATCCTGGAGCCGGCAGCTATTCCACTACTGCCATCGTGACGGTATTGCTAATCGGCTCATCCTCCGCCATGCGCAGCGTCACGACGGCGCGCGGCCCGGCGGCCGCCCCGGCCGGTACCCGGGCGTTGACCTGGTAGACCCCCGCCAAACCCGGCGCCAGCCCGGAAAACAGCACCTCCGCCGCCGCACCCCCCATCGTCACCCGCGCCAGGCGCGCCGTAGCCACCAGCGGCGAAGCCGGCGCCGGCTGCCCTAAAGGCGGCGCCGCGCCCGCCACCCGCCCCAGCCCGGTGGCGTAGATCTCGACGATCTCTCCCTTTCGCGCCGGTCGCGAAGCCACCTCCAGGATCTGCCCCGCCACCAGCGACGTTCCCGCGATCAGGATGGCTCCCTGGCCCTCGCCCGTCTGCGACAGCGAGAACAATCCCGGCGTCGAGGCCGCAGGCGCCGGCAGCGCCAGCCCCTGGCTCTCGACCCCGGCGTGCCACACCGTCACCGTGAGCGTTCCCGCAGCCAGCTCGTGGGGAAGAAGGAAGTTAATCTGTGATGGACTTACATACAAAAGAGGGGCCGGCGTCCCGTTCACCCGGACGGCGGTGGCGCTCATCTGAAGCGGCAGCGGGAACCGCGACGCCGCCTGCTCTCGGGGCGCCAGGTTGCGCCCGAACAGCGATACCAGCGTTCCCGGCGAGACGGTCTCGGCGTGGCTGGCCGCGTTTCTGACCCCGCCCCGCTCGATGGCCGGGGCCTCGGCTGGCGGAAGGAAGAACGCTTCGTGAACGTTGGAAACAAACAGGCCGGCCCTCGGGCCGCCCCCAGGCACGAACACCGCCCCCGGCAGGGTGGCCCCGTAGATGCCGTGGCGCGGCGTTGGCATGGGGGCCAGGCTGCGCCACCGGTCCGTCGCCGGGTCATACTCCTCGTTGTGCCGGTAGGTCCCCTGGGGCGTGCCGCTGGGCCCCTCGCCGCCGAAAACCTGGATGCGGCCCCCGAGCACGCCGCTGCCCAAGCCGCCACGCGGCGTCAGGATCGGCGCCCGCCGCCTCCAGGTGTTGGTTTCCGGATCGTACTCCTCGTTGGCCTCCAGCACTTCCCCCTCGCGCCCCGAGATGGCGTAGAACCTGCCGTTCAGCGCCTGGGCCGTCAGGTGATCGCGCGCTGTCAGCATGTTGGGCAGCGGTGTCCACTGCCGGGTCGCGGCGTCGAAAGCCTCGAAGGTGGCGACGCTGCGGCCTCCCGCCAGGCCCCCGGCCACAAAGATCTTCGAACCGATGGCGGCGGCCCCGGAGGCGCCGCGGGGGTTGGGCATTCGCCCCACCACCTGCCAGCGGTCGGTTCTAGGATCGTACTCATAGGTGTCAGCCGAGCCGGCCAGCGCCCCCAGCGCGCCCAGCAGGTAGAGTCGGCCGCCCACGGCGGCCACGTTGCAGTGGTCCGCCCCTCCCGCCACCGGCAGCGGGGCGCCGGGTCTCCAGCTGTCGGTCCGGGGGTTGTAGATGAAGAGCGCCGAGCTCGACCCGGTCAGTGTCAGCCCGCACAGCGCATATACCTGCCCGTCGATCTCGACGGCCGAAACCTCCGTGGCTTCGATGGGGTAACTGGCCCGCGTCTCCCAAACCCCCTGGGCTACGACTGTCTTGGCCAGCAGCAGCGCCACCGCGAAGCAGGTTCTCATGACCCCAGTCTACCCCTAACCCCCAACCCACTAACGTCCCCTCTCCCCCAAGCCGATCAGCAACAGAGAGGAGGGGTGTGTGAGAACCCGCGATGCCAGCTCGCCGCCGCAGCCCCTCACCCGCGGCCCCATCCGCATCGCCCTGGCCGACTCCCACACCCTGTTCCGGGCCGGGCTTCGCAAGCTTCTCGCCGCCCAGCGCGACTTCGACGTGGTCGGCGAAGCCGGCTCCGCCGCCGAAACCCTCGGCCTGATCGAGACCCACCCGATGGATCTGCTGTTGCTCGACCTCAACCTCCCCGGAGCGGGCGGCCTGGACCTGCTTCGCGAAATCACCCTCCGCCAGGTCCCGGCCCGGACGCTGCTTCTCACGGCCTCGGATAACGAAGAACAGCTTGCCCAGGCCATGAAGCTCGGCGCCTGCGGCGTGGTCCTGAAGACCACCGCCACCGATCAGCTTCTCCAGGCCATTCACAAGGTTCTGGCCGGAGAGGTCTGGCTCGACCCCAAGGTCACCGCCACCGTGGTTCGCCATTTGGCCGAAGGCCGCGGCTCGGAAGGCCGCGGCCGCGATACCCCCGGAGGCCTCACTCCCCGCGAGCGCGAGATTGCCGCTCTGGTCGGCCAGGGCTATCGCTACCGCGAGATCGCCGCCATGCTCTCGATCAGCGAGCAGACCGTCAAGAACCACCTCCGCAACATGTTCCAGAAGCTGGGCGTCTCGGACCGCCTGCAGCTGGCCCTCTACGCCATTCACCACAACCTATGAAAGCTTGCCCCACGATCCTGGTGGTCGACGATGATCCTGCCGACCAGTTCCTGATGCAGGAAGCCATGAAGATGGCCGACCTGAGCTACACCCTCAAGCTGGTCTCCGACGGCGACGAAGCCATCGAATATCTCTACCGCCGCGGCCGCTACGCCGACCCCCACCGCGCCCCCAGGCCCGACCTGGTCCTGCTCGACCTCCGCATGCCCCGCTTCAACGGCCGCCAGGTGGCCCAGACCATCAAGACCGACCCCAACCTCAAGAGCATTCCCGTGATTGTTCTCAGCACCAGCTCCGACCCCCGGGAGATCGACGAGCTGTACCAGATCGGCATCAATACCTACATTCAGAAACCGGTCAACTTCGATGACTTCACCGCCGCCCTGCGCGACTTCGGCCACTACTGGTTGGAGCGGGCGGCGTTGCCGGGCTGCGGGTAACCTCGAGTTGCTCGGACCCTACCTGTCCGGAAGCTGATCTGCGGCTGGATCGGCCCCTGGCGCTGGCAGGAAGCCAGGGTCAAGGATCTGGTCGAGGGTGAAGGGGCAGGATTCCGGGAAGCCGCCTTTCTCCAGGCGGGTCTCGCGAGCGGCCATGACACGAGCCTCCGGGTAGGCGTCGGTCACCGCCTCGGCGAGGTAGTGGCGAAGGCTGGGCATCTTTCTCAGCAGCTTGGCAACCTTCAGCCGCTGCAACTCCATGGTCGCCTCCCAGCTTCGCCCGCGCCGCTGGGGCTGATATTTCCACTTCAGCAAGTGCGCAAGCAATACGCTCAGCCGGTTCTCTAAGGCGCGTTGCTGGCTCTTGCCCATGTCCTCGATCTCCTCGGCGATATGCTCCATGTCGGCCTGGCCGAAGCACCCGGCCCGGAGCAGCGCGGCATTCGAGCGCGTCCACTCGAGGAAATCCCGGTCGTAAAGTTGTTTCACGGCCGGCTCGGAGAGAGCGGGTCTCATGACTGCCAGTATAGCGCTCTGCTAGCCTGGCGGGTTCAGTCTACTCCGGCAGGAAGCCAGGGTCAAGAACCTGGTCGAGGGTGAAGGGGCAGGATTCCGGGAAGTCACTCTCCGGCAACCTCGTTTGCCTGGTGGCCAGCAGCCGCGCCTCCTGGTAGGCGTCGGTCACCGCCTCGGCGAGGTAATGGCGAAGGCTGGGCATCTTTCTCAGCAGGCTGGCGACCTTCAATCGTTGCAACTTGGCAGTGGCCTCCCAGCTCCGCCCGCGCCGCTGGGGCTGATGTTTCCACTTCAACAGGTGCGCAAGCAATACGCTCAGCCGGCTCTCTAAGGCGCGTTGCTGGCTCTTGCCCATATCCTCGATCTCCTCGGCGATATGCTCGATGTCGGCCTGGTCGAAACACCCGACCCGGAGCAGCGCGGCATTGGAGCGCGTCCACTCGAGGAAATCCCGGTCGTAAAGTTGTTTCACCGCCGGCTCGGAGAGGGCGGGTTTCATGACTGCCAGTATAGCGCTCTGTTAGCCTGGGAAACACCGCAGGAGGACCCCCATGGCCGAAATCCCAGCCTCACCCACCGCCGGAGCGGCCCCAGCCGCCCAAGACCACGTCTTCGGGTTCCACACCCGGGCGCTGCACGCCGGGCACCGGCCCGACCCTGTCACCGGCGCCCGCGCTGTACCCATTTATCAGACAACCTCCTACGTCTTCGAGGACACCGAGCACGCCGCCAACCTCTTCAACCTGCAGCGGTTCGGCAACATCTACACCCGCATCATGAACCCCACCACCGCGGTCTTCGAGGAGCGGATGGCGGCGCTGGAGCGCGGGGTCGGCTCGCTGGCGCTCTCCAGCGGCCAGGCAGCCCAGTTCATCGCTATCTCGAGCCTGCTCCAAACCGGCGACGAGATGGTCGCCGCCAGCACCCTCTACGGCGGCACTTATACCCAGTTCGACGTCAGCTTCCGGCGATTGGGCATCCAGACCGTCTTCGTCGACCCCGACGACCCGGAGAACTTCCGGCGGGCCATCACGCCCAAGACCCGGCTGCTCTACGGCGAGACCATCGCCAACCCCCGGATGAATGTGCTGGATATGGCCGCGGTGGCCGAGATCGCCCACCAGGCGGGGATCCCCTTAATTATTGACAATACCTTTGCGTCGCCCTACCTTTGCCGGCCCATGGAGCACGGCGCCGATATCGTCCTGCACTCGGCCACCAAGTTCATCGGCGGCCATGGCACCTCCATCGGCGGCGTCATCGTCGACAGCGGGCGGTTTCCTTGGGACCGGGGGGCGTTCCCCCAACTGCTGGAGCCCAGCAAGGGCTACCACGGCATCCGCTTCTACGAGACCTTCGGGGACTTCGCTTTCATCATGAAGGCCCGAGTGGAGGGTTTGCGGGACTTCGGCCCCGCCATGAGTCCCTTCAACGCCTTCCTGTTCCTGCAAGGCCTCGAGACCCTGGGGCTGCGGATGGAGCGTCATAGCGCCAACGCCCTGGCGGCGGCCCGGTTTCTGGCGGGGCACAGGCATGTGAAATGGGTGAATCACCCCGGCCTGGAATCGAGTCCTTACCACCAGCTGGCCACCCGCTACCTGCCGCAGGGTTGCGGGGCCATCTTTACCTTCGGCATCCGCGGCGGGATGCCGGCGGGCCGGCGCTTCATCGAGTCGCTGGAGCTGTTCTCTCACCTGGCCAACGTAGGGGATGCCAAGAGCTTGGTCATCCACCCGGCCTCCACCACCCACCAGCAGTTGAGCGATGAGGAGAAGGTCGCTTGCGGCGTCGCCGACGACATGATCCGCCTCTCGGTGGGCCTCGAGGACCTCGAGGACATCCTGTGGGATCTGGACCAGGCGCTGGAATCCTCGCAGAGCGCGCTTCTGCGATAATAGGCTCGATGGCCGAGCCGCTGGTGGCCTCCTGCTCGATCCCGCTGGCTGACGGGGTGGCCGGCAACTCGCCGGTGAACCGCGGCGCCTTCGCCACCACCGCCGGCCAGCGATTGCGGATCCTTCAGCGCTATCGCCGGATCGCCATGGTGGGACTTTCGTCCAATCCCTTCCGCCCCAGCCACTTCGCCGCCATCTACCTGCTGGCCGAGGGGTACGAGGTGATTCCGGTGAACCCCAAAGAAAGAGAGGTTCTCGGCCAAGCCTGCTATGGCTCACTGCGGGACATCCCCACTGCGGTGGAGGTGGTTGATATCTTCCGCGAGCCGTCGGCGGCGCCGGCCATCGTGGAGGAGGCCATCACCATCGGAGCCAAGGTAATTTGGATGCAGCTGGGGGTGATCCACGAGGCCGCCGCGGCGCGGGCCCGCCAGGCCGGTCTGGAAGTCGTCATGGACCGCTGCATGAAGATCGAGCACGCCCGGTTTTTCGGGGGCTTGAGCACCATCGGGCTGAACACCGGCCTGATCTCCTCCCGCCGCCGGTGACACCGGCTTTCCTGCCTGTAAGGAGGCCTATGTTACAAGGCGAGCTGAAACGGCGGGCGGAGGCGGCGCTGGAACGGCTGTCGCGCTGCCTGGTCTGCCCGCGCGACTGCGGTGTCGACCGTCTGGCCAACAAGACCGCCGCCTGCCACACCGGCCGCTACGCCCAGGTCAGCAGTTACTTTCCCCACTTCGGCGAGGAAGACTGCATGCGCGGGTGGAACGGCAGCGGCACCATCTTCTTCTCGATGTGCAACCTGCGCTGCGTCTTTTGCCAGAACTACGACATCAGCCAGGCCGAGAAGGGACCCGAGGCGCGCCCGGAGCGGCTGGCCGCCATGATGCTGGAGCTGCAGGCCCGGGGCTGCCACAACATCAACTTCGTCACGCCCGAGCACGTCGTCCCCCAGATCATCGAAGCCCTGGCGGTGGCGGCCGGCCAGGGCCTGCGTCTTCCCATCGTCTACAACACCTCCGCTTACGATTCCCTGGACAGCCTGGCGCTGCTCGATGGCATTGTGGATATCTACATGCCGGACTTCAAGTTCTGGGACCCGCAGCTGGCGCTGCGCTACGTCAAGGCTCGGGACTATCCGGAGGCCGCCCGCCGGGCGATTCGCGAGATGCACCGGCAGGTGGGGCCGCTCCAGCTGGATGAGAACGGCCTGGCCCGGCGAGGCGTGTTGGTGCGGCACCTGGTGATGCCGGGCGACATCGCCGGCACCGCGGCCATCATGAAGTTCCTGGCCCAAGAGGTGTCGCCCGACACCTATGTCAACCTCATGGATCAGTACTACCCGGCGGGCCGGGTGGAGGGGGGCCAGTTCGTCGAGATCAACCGCCGCACCACCCGCCAGGAGTACCAGGCGGCTCTGGAGCAGGCCCGCGGCGCGGGCCTGTGGCGCTTCGACCAGCGCCGGCCGGGGTTGCTGCCGATTCTTCAGACCACCCATTGAGACCTGCCTGTAGGGCCGGACAGGCAGGAATGCCTGTGTTACCGTTTCTCCAACCCCCGCACCGCCCGCTGGAGCTCCGGCAGCCGCTGGAACACGGCGGTGGCCCGCAGCCACTGGAGGTTGTCGAAGGCCGGAGAGCCCGAGACCTTCTGGCCGGCCTCGACGTCGTGGCCCACGCCGCTCTGCGCCGTGACCACCACCCCGTCGCCAAGATTCAGGTGATTGATAATCCCTACCTGGCCCGCCAGGACGACGTTGTCGCCCAGCGCCGTCGAGCCGGCGATGCCAACCTGGGCGCAGAGGATGGCGTTCTGGCCCACGCGGCAGGCGTGGCCGATCTGCACCAGGTTGTCGATTTTCGAGCCGCGGCCGATGCGGGTCTCCCCCACCGCCGCCCGGTCGATGCAGGCGTGGGCCTGGATCTCGACGTCCTCCTCGACCACCACGATGCCGGCCTGCGGGATCTTGTGGTGAGTCCCGTCGGCCCGGCGCGCGAAGCCATAGCCATCGGCCCCGACGATGGCTCCGTTCTGGAGGATCACCCGATCGCCGAGGCGGCAGAATTCCCTCACCACCGCGTGGGAGTGAGCGCAGAAGTCGTCGCCGATCCAGGCGCCCTCGTAGATGGTCACGTGCGGATGCAGCACGGCGTTGCGGCCGATCCGGGCGCGCTCGCCGATCACCACGTAAGGACCCACGCTGGCGTTCTCGCCCAGTTGGGCGGAGGCGGCGATGACCGCCGTGGGATGGATCCCCGGGGCCTGCCGCGGCGGCTGGTAGAACAGCTCCAGGGCCCGCGCGAAGTCCAGGTAGGGGTTATCCGACAGCAGCGCCGGGATCCGCTGCCGGCCGGCGTCGCGCCCCACGATGATGGCCCCCGCCTGCGTGGTCTTGACTTTGGGCAGGTAGCGAGGGTTGGAAAGAAAAGTCAGCTCCTGGGGGCCGGCTTCCTCGAGGCCGGCCACCCCGGTGATCTCCAACTCCGCCTCGCCCTCCAGCCCGCACCCCAGTCGATCGGCAATCTCTCGCAGCTTCATGCTCCCCCCAGCGCCACCACAATCGCCGCCAAGGCCAGGAAGGTGCCGAACGGCAACTGGTACAGCAGGCCTTTGCGGAACACCAGAATGAACGCCATCCCCGCCAACGCCCCCAGGATGCTGGCCAGCATCACGGTCCAGAAGGCGGCGCCGAGTCCGAGAAACGCCCCGATGGCGGCCATCATCTTCACGTCGCCGAAGCCCATGCCCTCCCGGAAGCGGAGGCGGTAGTAGACCTCGGCGACGGCGTGCAGCAGGCCGGCCCCGGCCGCGGCTCCGAACGCCGACTCCGCCAGCGACGCCAGGCGCGGCCCCGGCGCCAGGCCGGCGAGCCCCAGCACCAGCGACGCCGCGCCGGGATCCAGCAGCTCGACCTGGCTGAAAACGATCCCCGCCGCCGCGCCACCCAGGGTGATCTGGTCGGGCAGCAGGCGGTCGGCCAGGTCGGCGAAGGCCAGGATCAGCATCATCGATACAAACACGGACGCCTTGGCCGCCGCCGCCGTCAGCCCCCAGCGCCAGGCCGCCGCCGCGAACAGCAGCCCGGTCGCCAGCTCCACCACCGGATACACGAACGAAATGGCCGCTCCACAGTCCCGGCAGCGCCCCCCGAGCGCCAGGAAACTCGCCACCGGAATGTTGTCGTACCACCGGATGGGGCGGCCGCAGTGAGGGCAGCGCGAGCGCGGCCGCGCTACCGACTCGTCCTTGGGCATCCGGTAGATGCAGACGTTGAGGAAGCTCCCCAGCAGCAGGCCCAGCAGGAAAGCCAGCAGCAGGAGGCCAGAGGGCGGAAGGCTGGAAGCGGTCATGTCGAGCTGACAGCGGATGGCTGGCGGCTGACGGCCAGTTGGTACGCCTGCTCCGTCTGGGTCACCATGATAGCATCGGTGAAACGCGCGGCCACCAGGGTCCGCGCCGCCTCGGCGCGCCTGGCCGCCGGCACCGGCTCCTCGAGCACCTGCCGGATGGCGGCGCCGACGACGGCGGCGTCATGCTCGACCAGCAGCCCGGTCCGCCCGTGCACCACAATCTCCGGAATGCCCCCCACCCGGCTAGCCACCACCGGAACTCCCATGGCCATGGCCAGCAGGATGGCCGAGCCGAATCCTTCACTGTAGCTTAGATACAGAAACAGCACGGCCTGGGCCAGATCCTGCTCCAGCGAGTCGGAGAGGCGCAGCTCGGCCCCGGCCAGCCGGCAGGCCTCGGCGGCCAGGGGGCTGCCCTTCTGCGGATCCTCGGAAGCCGGCGCCACCACCCACCGCCGCGGGCCCGGACCGGCCGGCGGTCTCATCTCCACCCCGTCCGGGACCACCGAGATTTTCAAGGCCGGGACGCCGGCGGCCATCAACTGGCGCTTCACGAACTCCGAGACCGCGACGTAGCGAGCGGCCCGGGCATACTTGGCCTGCGACAGCAGCCCGGTCCGGAGCGGGAACGCCACGCGGCGCGAGACCACCAGGGGCCGCCCGGGGGCGGCGATCGCCGCCAGGGTATGGGAGCGGGCGTCATGGGCGTGCACCAATTCCGCCCAGCGCGCCCGCAGCGCCACCGCGGCCGGCCCCAGCGGCCCCACCGCCAGGCCCTGCGCCCGCGCCTCGGCAAACAGCGGGGCTTCCGGCCGCGCCAGGATCACCTGGTGGTGGCCCCGGCCAGCCAGTCCCCGGGCCAGCAGCAGCAACTGCCGCTGCCCCCCCCGCAGCTCGCGTCCGGCGTCCAGGTGAAGAATTCGCATGTGAAAGCGTCGAGGCAGGAATGCCTGGGTTACCGTCGTTTCAATACTGAGTCCAGCATGCCCTTGGCAGCTTTCTTGGCCATGCTGCCGATCTGGGGCCGCACCCGCGGCTGCTCCAGGGTTCCTCGGATCACTAGCGGCACCCTGGCCTCCTCCCGGCCAGGCCGCAGGGTCACGCGGTTCAGCAGCTTGGCCACGTTGCCGGTCAGGTAGGCGTCCAGCTCGAAATGGATGGAGTGATCGAAGCCGATCACCCCGTGGCCGGTCGCTCGCAGGCCCGGTCCTTGGAGCACGATGTCCTCGGCCAGCAGCTGGCCGTTCTGGACCCGCCAGGCGGCCGTCAGGGTGCTGAACGGCGTCACGCCGCTCTCGCCGGCCTCCTGCCGGCCCGGCTCGAGCGCCCGCTCGATGGAAGCCATCAGGTCGAGGAACGCCACCCGCCCCTGGGTGACGGAGATCGTGCCGCTCGCTCGCAGCGAGTCGCGCATCTGGTCGGCGTTGCTACCCGCGAATTGCATCGAATAGGAAGGGATCTCGACCGCCCCATGGATCTTGCCTCCGGCGGCCGTGAGGCTGCTGACAAGCTCGTCGATCTCCGGCAACCGGAGGCTGCCGCGGCTGGAGCCGCTGGCGACTAACCCGCGCGCCTCCGTCCTGGCTTCGCCTTTCCATTGGCCACGGCCCAGCTGCAGCGCCGCGTCCGGGATGCGGATCTCGTAGCGCGGCGCCGCCATCAGGTTGGATGCCGAAAGCGTCAGCTGGACCTCTCCGCCGAGCGGCAGGAGGTGCTTCTCATCCTTACCTACCAGCACGTCGGTCAGGACCAGCCGAGCCGGGCCCTCCAGGACGCCGTAGATGTCTCCCTGGAGCTTGGCCTCCAGCTGGGCCCGAGCCTTCGGCCCGGGCGCCCGCAGCAGGTTGCCCAGCCGGTCGGCTCGCCACTCGAGTGGAACCTCCGCCGGGGCCAGCGTCACGCGAGCTGTGCCCATCATCGGCAGCGACTCCCCGCCGAAAGGTCCCAGCCGGGCCTCCACACCCAGCCGCGAGTGCTCGCCGCCGAAGAGCCTGGCCGCCAGCTCCAGCTGGCAGGAGCGATCGGGTTGGAAATTGCGGACCCGCAGCTCGATGTCGCGGAGGTTCAGGCCGGCCCCCTGGGTCTCTCCGCCACCGACCGACAGCGATGCGATCGCCAGCGCCACCTCCGGCCCGGCGTCCCCGCCGCGCCCCGCGGTCAGCTTCTTGAGGAAAGCCACCAGGTTGCTGGTCCCCCGGGCGTCCCGCAGGATCGTCACCCGCGGCCCCTCCACCCCAATCGAGAGCACCTGGATTCTCTTCCGCAGCAGCGGGATCAGCGCCACCTGCGCCGAGAGCCGCCGGGCTTCCAGCACGGATCCGGGGCCGAACCCCGGAGGATTGCCGATCTTCACGTCCTCGAGCGACAGGGCCGGGCTGAGGCGGAACCACTGGCCCAGGTCGAAATGGCCAGATCCTACTGAGACCTTGACGCCGGCGGCTCGTTCCAGCGCCGCCGCCAGCTGGTCTTTTCCGGACCCCGCCACCAGGGCCCGCAGGGCCAGCCCCGCCGCCAGCATCAGCAGCGGCCCCGCAGCCACCACCATCACCGCTGCCACTACCCAAGGTTTCATCCCGCGATCATCTTACTTCTGTCTCCTGTCTCCTGTCTCCTGCTATCCTTCTGGTATGCGCTCGCTACTTGCCGTCCTCTGGCTCCTGGCCGGGAGCCTGTGCGCCCAGAACGGCCTCCCCGTTGAGGAGCCCGACGAAACCCGCCGCGCCGAAAAGGTCCGGGCGCTGCTGAGAGAAGACCTCGCCGCGAACCTGCCTCTGGCCCTGCGGTTGCTTTCGGAGGACCCCTCCTCCAGGGTGCGCAGCGTCATCCTGGACCGCATCGGCGGCATCGACCGGACGGAGGTGCGGCAGGCTCTGCGCGAGCGGGCGGGGTCCGATCCCGACCCCAGGCTGGCCGTGGCGGCGTTTGAGAAGCTGCGGCTTCTCCAGAACCGCAGCGCCCTGGCCCCCCTGGAGCGCCGCCTCAAACTCGCCCGCGAGAGCGGCAACCGCGAGGAGGCTCGCTACCTGGCGCTGGAACACGAACGGTGGCTGGCCCACTCGCGGGGCTCGCGGCTGCCGGGGTTCATGCAAACGCCTCCGCCGGTGTTCGCCGTCAAGCCTGGCGGCGAGCCCATCCGCGTGCTGGCTTTCGGGGATTTCGGCCAGGGCACCGCATTTCAGAAGACGACCGCGGCCGCTATGCTGGCCTTCCATCGCCGGCAGCCCTTCGATTTCGCCATCACTTTGGGCGACAATTTCTATCCCCGCGGCATGGAGAGCCCCTCCGACCCGCGCTGGAAGACCTGGTGGAGCGAGCTGTACGATCCGCTCGGCATCCGGTTTTACGCCTCGCTCGGCAACCACGACTGGGGCCTGGCCGACAGCCCGGCCGCCGAGTACCTCTACGCCTTGCAGTCTCCCAGCTGGCGCCTGCCGGCCACCCGCTACAGCTTCACCGCCGGGCCGGCCCAGTTCTTTGCCATCGACAGCCAGCTGGCCCCGGAGGCCCAGTTGCTGTGGCTGGAGGAGGAACTCGAACGCAGCACCGCCCGCTGGAAGATCGTCTACGGTCACCATCCGGTCTACTCTCACGGCCAGCACGGGGACACGCCCGGCCTGGTCCGGAGCCTGCTGCCGGTGTTGAAAGGCCGCGCCGACGCCTACTTGGCCGGCCACGACCACGATTTGCAGCACCTGCGGCCGGAGGGCGGGGTGCACTTCTTCATCGCCGGGGGCGGCGGCGCCGGCGTGAGGCCCATCACCCCGGGACCGCGGTCGCTGTTCGCCGCCAGCTCCTACGGCTTCGCGGTGCTGGAAGCCGACGGCGCGGCCCTGAAAGTCCGCTTCGTCAACCGCGATCTAAGTACTCTGTATGAGTACACGCTGCGGAAGTAGGCCGGCCGCCGCCCTCTTGCTGCTGGCGGCGACGGCCTGCTCGAGCGGCGTGCGGTCCCGCGTCGACGTTCGGCACGCGCTGGCCACCGACCCGGTCGGGGAGGACGCCGACGACCCGGCCATCTGGGTCCACCCCACCGATCCGGCCGAGAGCCTCCTGGTCGGCACCAACAAGGTCCCGGCCCCGCGCGGCTCCCTGGTAGTTTTTGGACTGGACGGAAAGATCCGCCAGACCATCCCGGGACTCGACCGCCCCAACAACGTCGACATCGAGTACGGCTTCCCGATGCGCGGCGGCCCGGTCGACATCGCCGTCGTCACCGAACGCCTGCGGCGCCGGTTGAAGGTCTACCGGATCACCGCCGAGGGTCTTACCGATATCTCCTCAGGCGGCGGCCTGCCGGTCTTCGAAGGCCAGCCGGGCGAGACCGGAGCCCCCATGGGAATCGCCCTCTACCACCGCTCCCGGGATCTCTCGATCTTCGCGGTGGTGTCGCGAAAGACCGGGCCGCGGGATGGTTACCTGTGGCAGTACGGCCTGCAGGACGACGGTGCCGGCAAGATTCGCGCCGTCAAGGTCCGCGAGTTCGGGCGCTTCAGCGGCGCCGGCGAGATCGAGGCCGTGGCGGTCGACGACCAGCTCGGCTACATCTACTACGCCGACGAGGGCGACGGCCTTCACAAGTACCATGCCGACCCCGACCACCCCGAGGCCGCCCAGGAGCTGGCCCACTTCGGCCGCGACGGCTTCCGCGGCGACCGCGAGGGCATCGGCATCTACGCCCGGCCCGACGGCTCCGGCTTCCTGGTGTGCAGCGACCAACTGGACGGCAACACCAAGTATCACCTCTACCGTCGGGAGGGCAAACCCGGCCATCCTCACGACCACTCCGAGCTGGTGGGCTTCTTCTACGGCGGCGCAGACGCCACCGACGGTCTGGAGGTCACCTCCCGGGCCCTGGGGCCCCGCTTTCCGGCCGGCCTGATGGCGGCCATGAACTCCGGCGGCCGGAATTTCTTGGTGTACGACTGGCAAGGGATACAGGCATTTCTGCTAACGCGCGCGGCTCGGAAGGGCGCCTGACACTAGCCGCCTTTTACCTCTACCAGGATCACCTCGAACGGCTCGTTGCGCAGGTTGATTTCCGAGTGACTGCCCGGCTCGGTGGTCCACACCACTTCGCCCGCCTTCCGCAGCAGCTGGCGCTTTTCCCCGCCCGGCAGCGTCAGCTCCACTTCCTGGTCGGTCAGGTTCACGGTCACTCGCCGCAGGGAGTGCTGGTGCATCGGCCCGTTGTCACGGGGGCCATAGCGCGCCCGCACCACGCGCACCTGTGGGTTATCCAGGAGCACGGTGTAGTGCTTGGGGTCCACCTGGATCGGATCCTGGGGGGGCCACCGCACGGCGCCGCCGCCCGGCTTTTTCAGCTCCACCTCGACGATGCGGAAGGGGCTGGGACCGGTGTTCCGGCTGGTGTGCTCTCCTCCAGCCGGATCCCAGCGCACCTGGCCGGCTTCCCAGTTCAAATCCTTCACCGCGCCGCCAGTGTAAGCCAGGCGCATCTGGCCGGCGTCCAGGTGAATCATCACCCGGTTTACCTCGTGGCGGTGGGGTTTGCTCTGGTATCCCGGGGCGCTTTGGGTGCGCACCACCCGGATCCACTCGTTGTCCACCGGAATACGATCCTGTTGCGCAACCGCTGCTGCGGCCGCCGTCAGCACGATAAGCGCGAGTCTGAGCATGATTCTGAGCATGATAAGGAGAATAACAGACGCAGCCGGCCCGTCATGACTTCTTCTTCTCCTGCTCCTGGATGAGCCCAGCCTTGGGTCAGAATGGAATCTTCGTGATGACGTTCACCCAATCCTCGGGCCGTCCGTCGGCCCAGATCAGAACCAGGGTCTCGGCAACGCGCGCCGGTGGCGCATCTTGTGGGATGACGATCAGGACGCCCGGACTGGCGTGACCTTCTGCGAGGAACTCCGCCAAGTGACGCGGCATGGACCGTTTGTCATGGGTCACGAGGATCCGGCCCTCTTCCGCAGCTTGCTGCAGCACCGCTTTGTCGTCCAGGCGGTTCAAGCCAGCCGCCTGAGCTGTTCGGAAATCCACGGCTGGCTCGCGCCGAAGCGTAGCGGCAACAATCAGAGCGTTGAGGTCGTTGTCTGCCTGAAAGCGAATGCTCACGAGCTCTTGGTTGCCTGCTCGCGAGCCCGCTGCAGACGCTCATAGAGTTCGGGCTTGGTTTGGCTCAGAGGCGGCACTGAACGATCCAGCTCTTGCTCGCCAGCCTGGATGTTGGCGTCTACTTCCCCGTGATGGCCCAGGTAAAAGGCGATCGCGCCGTAGACCTGCTCCAGGGTAAGCGAAGCGAAGTTCTCACGGATGGTTTCCGGGGACTCTCCAGCCCGGAAGGCGTAGACAATCGAGTCCAGCGACACCCGGGCACCGGCGACGTAATAGCCACCGTGCCGTTGTTCGACATATTCCCGAGCCATGGCTCCTCCATCGATATTATATCGTTCCCGCCCGCATACCGATCTCATGGCTTGGCCCGATGGCCCCGATCAGGACTTCTTCTGCTTCTCCTGCATGATCCGCTTCAGCTCCTCGGCCCAGTTGAGAACCACGTGGATCCGCGTGTACCGCCCATCCTGCTCGTTCTCCTTGATCATGAGGAACCGCTGGCCGTCGGGGGTCACGTCGTAGTTGGAGGAGCTGGGCCCGGGCGCGCCGCACACCGAGCTGAGGCCGTGGGCGTAGAACCGCTCCCACAGCATCTGCGGGCGGCCGGCAGAGAAAGCGGCTCCCGTGGTGACGGCCACGGCCATCATCTTGTTGCCGCTGCGATAGAACAGTTCCCGCCCGCTGCGCGTCCAGACGGGGTCGAAACCGCCTTCGGACGACACCTGGGTCCGGGCGCCAGGGCCGGGGTAGGCCTGCACGTAGACCTCGTTGCGGCCGGATTCGTTGGACGAGAAAGCGATCCAGAGGGGGGCGCCCTTTGGGCCCGGGGAGAACCGCGGCGAGCCTTCGTTGAACTTGGTACGCAGGAAGGGGACCGGCTTGCGGCCGCCGCCGACTTCCAGCACCCACAGATCGGCGCCGGTCTCGGGATCGAGCTGGGTGAAAGCCACCACGCGGCCGTCCGGGGACCACGATGCCGCGCTCTGCCGTGTCCCGTCCGCCAGTCGTTCTTCCGCGCCGCTGCGGTCGGCCGGAGCCCACCACATCGTGAACCCCGCGGTTCGCCACGATCGAAATGTGAGCCGCTTGCCGTCCGGCGTCCAAAGCGGCCAGTGGCTGGTTCCGTCCGTACTGAACTTGCTGAGCACGCCCCTTGCGACGTCGTAGATGAAGGAGTTGTGACTCGTCCCTTCGATTTCTATGGCCAGTTGCCGGCCGTCGGGGGAGATGCGGGGGTGTAAGTAGGCGCGCGACGGCAGAGCCAGTGTTTCCTCGCGGCCCTGGCGGTCCACCCACACCGGAACCCGCCCGGCGCCCACGGCGGAACCCGGCACGTAGGCCAGGGTCCCGTCGTCGGAAAGGCTGAAGTGGACAGTGCCGGTGCCGAGACTCTGGAACACGCCCTCCAGAACCGGAACCGGCGTCCCGGTCAATCTCAGCCGCTGGACATCGAACGGCGCCGCCAGCAGGGCGCCGCCGCGGGCATACACGATGTGGCCGGTGGGAGAGTAGCGGGCGCCTGTGCCTCCTTCGATGAGGATCTTGCGGTCGCCGGTTTCGAGCGACTGCACGGCGATGCGGGCATCGTCGTAAGTCTCGACACCCTCGGGGGCGATGGTGAACAACACGGCCTTGCCGCCGGGCACCAACTGCGGCAGGCGATGGCTCCGCTCCCCTTTGCTGGCGTCCACGTCCGTCACCTCGCGCCGCGTGCCGCCGCCGGCGGGGATGCGCCAGACGCCCTCGGGATACCCGCTGACAAGAATGGTTCCGTCGGGCGCCCAGTGCGACCCGCCGATGCTTTCCACGTCAGTAAGGGCGACGGGGGCGCCGCCGCTTAAGGCCAGCTTCCTCAGCTTGAAGTTCTGCCAGAAGGCCACCCACTGACCGTCAGGCGAGAAGAAGGGGTTGCGCGCGCCGGCGGTGCCGGGGATGGGCTTGGCCTCGAGCTGGTCGAGCCGGCGCAGGTAGAGCTGTCGCCCGCCGCCGGCGCTGGTGGCGGAGTAGAGCAGGCGCGTCCCGTCGGGGGAAAGCACCGCCGAGGGGGCGTGATCGAAGGTGACGATTTCGTTGGGAGGGAGATCGACGGCGAAGCGGGCCACCGCCGCCGGCGGCCCTTTGGGCCGGAGACTCCACCCCACGACGCCGGCCAGGAGCGCCCCCAGCAGCAGGCTGCCCGCTGCTACCGTCAGGGCCCGCCATCGGGAACGGCTTTCGCCCCCTCGCCCGGTCGCCTCGTCGCCCGGTCGCGTTTCCTCCAGCTCCAGCCGCGCATCCCCGATGTCCCGCTGGCGCCGTCCGAGGTCCTTCTGCAAGCAGCGCCGCAGCAGCGCCCGCACGTGCGGCGGGGTCTCGACAGGCAGCGCCTCCCAGTCCGGCTCCCCCGCCAGCACCGCCGCGATGGAGTCCGACAGGGTCCGGCCCCCAAAGGCTCGCCGCCCCGTCAGCGTCTCATACAGCACGCAGCCAAACGCCCAGATGTCGCACCGCTTGTCCACTGGCAACCCGCGCGCCTGCTCCGGACTCATGTACCCCGCCGTCCCCATCACCGCGCCCAGTTGGGTGCCTTCCCCCGCTTGCGACACGGTGGCATCCGTCGGCTGGGCGGTGACGGCCTTGGCCAGCCCGAAGTCCAGCACCTTCACCTTCCCCTCCGGGGTGACCTTGACGTTGGCCGGCTTCAGGTCCCGGTGGACGATGTCCTTCTCGTGCGCCGCTTCGAAGGCCTCCGCGATCTGGCTGGCGACGCGCAGCGCTTCGGCCAGCGGCAGCGGACCCTCCAGGGTGTTGCCGGGCACATACTCCAGCACCAGGTAGTGGGTTCCCCCGGACTCCTCCAGGCCGTGAATAGCGGCGATGTTGGGGTGGTTCAGCGCCGCCAGCATGCGGGCCTCGCGTTGGAAGCGGGCGAGGCGTTCCGGGTCTTTGGCGAAGCTCTCGGGCAGGACTTTGATGGCCACCTGCCGGCCGAGCTTGCTGTCGGTGGCGCGGTAGACGACGCCCATGCCGCCGGCGCCGAGTTGTTCTTCGATGCGGTAATGACCGAGGGTCTGGCCGATCATGGCGGGCCCCTCCTTTGGGGGCAATTCTATCACGCGCGGATCAGGTGGCCTGCGTGTTCCTCCGGCATGTCAGGCAGATCTTGCCAACCAGGACCCCAAACAGCAGGATCGAATGGTGGATGAGTTCCGCGCTCTGATTCCCGAACGCACGTGATCAGCAAGCGCGGGCTCCTGCAACTGGCAGCTCAGCATCCTGACTCGCTGGTAGCCCGGAAGGCAAACTGGTGGGGACGGAACGACTGTCCCGCAGGGATCCCCCCCTCTTGCGACGCCCTCATTTCTAACAGCGGGCACTGAAACCGGAGGAGGATGCGCTAAGGGAACTTCTCGCAAAGCTGATTCAAGGTTGCCGAATTCTTCCGCGTCTCCACGGAGGATTCCGGGGCGATGCGAGGGATCAGGCGGCCCAGTCAAGGCGAAGCAGTCCGTCGGCCTCCAGGCGGCGCAGCTCCGGGTCGCCCGTGCTCAGAGGGCAATCGACACGCATCGCCGTCGCGACCGCGAAGGCATCCGCGTAGGAGATCGGATAGCGCGCCTTGAGTCGCGAGGCCTCCAACACCAGACTGTCCGCGGCCGGGAGTGACTCCAAAGGGCGAGCGCGCAGATGCTCGAGCAAGGCCTCCGCGGCCGGGATCCCCTTCGCCCGCGCCGTCAAATAGAAAACCTCGCCGAGGTTCATGATGCTGATGAGCAGCCGGATCTCGCCTTCCGACGCCTGACGCCACAAATCCGCCACGTGGTCCGCCGCCGGCCGATGATCTTTCAGCCAGGCAACCAGGACCCAGGAGTCTAAGACCAGAGCAGGAATCACGGGCCCTGCCGGTCGCGCTCGAGCTCGTCGCGGCGGTCCCGCTCCATCAGTTCCATCACGTCGGTGTCCCGAAGAAAGCCGCGGAAGTCTTCCGCCGGGCGAGCGGTGGGTGGCGCCAGCCTCTCTTCGGCCAAGTAGCGGTCGACGGCGGATTCGACAGCCTGCTGCAAGGTGATGCCGCGGTGGGCGACGGTGAGGCGAAGGCGGCGGTACTTGGCGTCGTCCAGGCGGATGGCGACATGCCTCATGGGAGCATGTTAGCATGGAAGCATGATTACGTGCAACATAAACCGGTCACGACTTCTTAAAACTTTCTGGAACGCGGCGCGAGACTTCCGCCAGGCGTTTGGCCCGCAGCTCGGCGCTGGTCTGGCGATTCATGCGGTCGATGGCCCTCCGAAGGTACGCCGCGCGCGACAACCGCAGGGCTCAGGCGTGGCGCCCGCTGGCCTCCAGCAGCTCCGGCGGCAGCTTGAGGGTGATCGTTTGCATCTCGGAACCTCCCAGAGGATATCCTATCATAGTCTCCTCAGGGGATTGCATTCACAGATCTCACTAATGCCACGCCTGCCCGGATGACCCAGCGCCGGACCGATCATGGCTTCCTGTTTTCGGCCATGAGGCGCTTCAACTCCTCCGCCCAGTTCAACACCACGTGGATGCGGTTTGGCGCCACGTCCTGTTCCCCTTCCTGAATCATGAGGAAGCGCTGGCCATCCCCCGTCACGTCGTAGTTGGAGGCCCCGGGTCCAGGCGGTCCGCACATGGAATTCAGTCCTTGGTTATATCGACCCTCCCACAGCAGTTTGGGCGCCCCGGCTCGGAAAGCCCCACCGGCGCTGACGGCGACAGCCATCATCTTGTTCCCGTTGCGGTAGTAGAGCTCGCCGCCTTGACGCCTCCAGGTCGGATCGCTGCCGCCCTCCGTCGAAATCAGGATCTTCGCGCCGGGGCCCGGATAGGCCTGCACGTAGACCTCGGTGCGGCCGGACTCGTTCGAGCTGTAGGCGATCCAATGTCCGTCCGGTGAAAACCTCGGGGCGCCTTCGTCGAACTTCGATTGAGCAAAGGGACGCGGCTTGCGCTCGCTGTCCATTCGGAGTACGTAGATGTCCCCCTTGGTCTCGGGATTCACCTGCGTAAACGCCACCGCCTGCCCGTCAGCCGACCAGGAGGCGGCGCTCTGCTGCTCTCCGATCGTGGTCAGACGCTCCGGGCCGCTGCTACGATCAGCGGGCATCGCCCACATGGTGAACGGCGCGGGCATGCCCGACCGGTAGGTCAGTCGCTTACCGTCGGGCGTCCAGAACGGCGCATGGCTCGAGCCGTCGAACGTCACCTTGGTCAGAGTCCCGCGCTCCAGGTCGTAGGTAAACACATCGTGGTTGGGACCCTCGACCTCGATGGCCACTTGCTGGCCATCCGGCGAGAGGCGCGGATGCAAATACGCGCGCGGCGGCAGCGGCAGCGGCTGGGCCTTGCCTTGGCGATCGACCCACACAGCCTTGCGACTGCTCCCCACCAGGCCGCCCGGAACGTAGACGAGAGTTCCATTGTCGGAAATGTCGACGGCGGCCATCACCGGCAAGACGGCGTTCGTGAAGATGCCGTCGACAACCGGCACGGGAGACCCGGTCGCCGTCAGCTTCGCCCGGTCAAAAGGCACAGCGAACAGGGTTCCGCCACGAACGTATATCAGGTACCCTGACCAATACATCCCTCTCTGTCCGCCGTCGATCAGGATGTTTCGCTTGCCGGTTTCGAAGGAATAGGCCGCGATTTGGTAGTCGTCGAACGATTCGGTCTCCGAGGTCCTGACGCCGAACATCATGGCCTTCCCATCGGGGAAGTAGCGAGCTGCTCCGCCCCACCGCTCACCTTTCTTCGGGTCTACACCGGGCACCTCCTGAAGCGTGCCACCGGCAGCCGCGATTCTCGCGATGCTCGCCGGGTAAACGCCAAGGACGAGCCTATTGTCGGGGCCCCACGAGGCGACGTATGCGCCCCCCTGTGGAGCATCAAACATCTTGACTAGCGGTCCGCCGGTCAAGGCAGCCTTCATCCACTTGACGCCCTGCCGGAAGGCCACCCACTGGCCATCGGGCGAAAAGACGGGCCATCCATTGATCCCCTCACTGCCGGGGATCGCCTTGGATTCGAACTGGTCGAGCGCGCGCACGTGAAGCTGCGTCTTGCCTTCTCGTTGGACGCTGTAAGCCAGGCGGGTCCCATCGCGCGACAGGACCGCAGAGGGATGGAACGGGTAGGGCAGTTGCTCTCCCGGCCCGAGCATGATCGTGAACCGCGCCACGGCCGGCGCTTCCGGGGGTTTGTGCCACACAGTCCAGCCCGCTATTCCAGAGGCGAGCGCCCCCAGCAGGAGGCTGGCCGCTGCTAGCGTCAGGGTCCGCCATCGGGGACGGCTTTCGCCCCCTCGCGCGATCGCCTCGTCGCCCGGTCGCGTTTCCTCCAACTCCAGCCGCGCGTCGCCGATATCCCGCTGGCGCCGCCCGAGGTCCTTCTGCAAGCAGCGCCGCAGCAGCGCCCGCACGTGCGGCGGGGTCTCGACAGGCAGCGCCTCCCAGTCCGGCTCGCCCGTCAACACCGCCGCGATGGAGTCCGACAGGGTCCGGCCCCCAAAGGCTCGCCGCCCCGTGAGCGTCTCGTACAGCACGCAACCAAACGCCCAGATGTCGCACCGCTTGTCCACCGGCAAGCCCCGGGCCTGCTCCGGACTCATGTACCCCGCCGTCCCCATCACCGCGCCCAGTTGGGTGCCTTCCCCCGCTTGCGACACGGTGGCCTCGGTCGGCTGCACGCTGACGGCCTTGGCCAGACCGAAGTCCAGCACCTTCACCTTCCCCTCCGGGGTGACCTTGACGTTGGGGGGCTTCAGGTCCCGGTGGACGATGTCCTTCTCGTGCGCCGCTTCGAAGGCCTCCGCGATCTGGCTGGCGACGCGCAACGCTTCGGCCAGCGGCAGCGGACCCTCCAGGGTGTTGCCGGGCACGTACTCGAGCACTAGGTAGTGGGTTCCCCCGGATTCCTCGAGGCCGTGAATAGCGGCGATGTTGGGGTGGTTCAGCGCCGCCAGCATGCGGGCCTCGCGTTGGAAGCGGGCCAGGCGTTCCGGGTCTTTGGCGAAGCTCTCGGGCAGGACTTTGATGGCCACCTGCCGGCCGAGCTTGCTGTCAGTGGCGCGGTACACGACGCCCATGCCGCCGGCGCCGAGTTGTTCTTCGATGCGGTAATGACCGAGGGTCTGGCCGATCATGGAGGGCCCCTCCTTTGGCGGCATTCTACCACGCGCGGGCCGCCGCACTGAGCCGGCCAGCCAAGCAGCCAGCCCAGTCGCTTCCTGCCGTCCGGTGCTCGTGTTACAATGTGACACATGAAGCGCGCGAGCGTACGGGAGCTGCACCTGGAGACCAGCCGGAGCGAAGCTGTCGGGCAAGACCTTGATGGCCACCTGCCGGCTGAGCTTGCTGTCGGTGGCGCGGTAGACGACGCCCATGCCGCCGGCGCCGAGCTGCTCTTCGATGCGGCAGTGGCCGAGGGTTTGGCCGATCATGGAGGCCTCCCTGGCTGCAATCTACTCCCCGACCGGAGGAAAGTCAAGGGAGCCCAGCGGCATCATGCCAGACCCAGCACCTCGCGAACGGCCGCTTCCACCTGGGCGATGACAGCCGCCGGCGCCCGCGCCAAGTGTCGCACCAGGCGGCGGTTATCGATGGCGCGAAGCTGATCGATCAGCAGATCGGAATCCCGCGCCAAACGGCCCGCAGCCGGAACCCGAATCCGCAATGGCTCGGCGTCTTCCACCAGCCGGGTGGTGAGGGGAATCACCAGGGTCGAGGGATGGCCGGCCTCAATCAGCGCCTGGGACTGGATCAGAAGTACCGGGCGTCGCTTGCCCGGCTCGGTGCCGCGGGGTGGATCCAGGTCCGCCAGCCAGATGTCCCCTCGCTCAGGCATCGGGGGCTAGCTCGACGGCAGCGAACTCAGCGTTCACCCGCATGCTCTCCCGGCGAACGCGGCGCGAGACTTCGGCCAGACGTTTGGCCCGCCGTTCGGCGCTGGTCTCGCGATTCATGCGGTCGATGGCCCTGCGAAGGTACGCCGCGCGCGACAACCGCAGGGCTCGGGCGTGGCGCCCGCTGGCCTCCAGCAGCTCCGGCGGCAGCTTGAGGGTGATCGTCTGCATGTCGGATCCTCCCAGAAGATATCCTATCATAGTCTCCTTAGAAGATTGCATTCACGGACCTCACCAGTGCCACGCTTGCCCGGAGTTCCGCGCTCGGATCCGGCCATCCAAGCTACACGCCGCAGGTCTGGCCATGACACCGCAGGTCTGGCCATGTTGTTGCAACGTGAAAATGTCCCACTAACTGCAACGAGACTTTATCACCCTCATGGTAATACAAACCAGCCTGCGGCAGCAAGGTAGTTTCGCCTCGTCCAGGCAGCGCCTCCCAGTCCGGCTCGCCCGTCAACACGGCCGCGATGGAGTCCGACAGGGTCCGGCCGGTGAACGCCCGGCGCCCCGCCAGCATCTCGTACAGCACGCAGCCGAACGCCCAGATGTCGCACCGCTTGTCGACCGGCAACCCGCGGGCCTGCTCCGGACTCATGTACCCCGCCGTCCCCATCACCGCGCCCAGTTGGGTGCCTTCCCCGAGTTGCGACACGGTGGCATCCGTCGGCTGGGCGGTGACGGCCTTGGCCAGCCCGAAGTCCAGCACCTTCACCTTCCCCTCCGGG
>Ga0247727_10001528_pt1 | contig 54790 bp, 46 predicted proteins | sample WisWelCaveWW1625_FD_202498 | JGI IMG/M metagenome (GOLD analysis project Ga0247727, IMG submission 202498) | Biofilm microbial communities from Wishing Well Cave, Virginia, United States - WW16-25 | ecosystem: Environmental > Aquatic > Deep subsurface > Groundwater > Cave microbial mat | place... | reverse complement strand
AAGGTCAGCGACGCCGAGATGAAGACACTGAACATTATCGGCGATGACTTCCATCCCGAATGGAACTATACCATCAAGTCACGGCGACGCAGGAAAACGTAGCGCTTATTGTGCGAAATGTCCTAAGCTAGTTCGCCAATGACAAATCCGCAGGCGCTGGTAACGAGGACTTTCACGGCGCCCCCCACCCCCACCCCCACCCTCATCCTTGCTTGATCGACGGTCGACCCTCCTCGCTCGATCTACGCCTAACCCTGATCCAGTCAACGTGTGAAAAATGAGCCACATATCGGAGCCAAACGAGCGCGTCCGGGCATAAACACCATCGACGCATGCTGAGCGTACAGGATCCGACATATCGATGCCCTGAACCTGGGCCAAGCCGGTTATTCCCGGCCGCACGTTCAGGGCGCCCTTTAGCAAACGCGACTGGATTAGCTCGGTCTGCGAGGGCACGGTGACGCGGCCGGCACTCGCCGCTCGACATCCACCTCGTGCTCGACAACTACGGGGCGCACAAAACGCCCGCGGTAAAGGCCTGGCTCGCCAAGCTTCGGTCTAGATGCGGGCGTCGACCCTATGGATCGGCCACGTACTGTTTGCGAGGATTCCCCTGCCGTGGCTTCGCCCCCGCCGCTGCACGAATGCCGGCCAGGCCGGTTCGATCGCCGGCCACGATCCTCTGCTGGCTGCTCAGTCCCGCAATTTACCGATCACGCTCGGCTCACGACGTGCGTGCCGGCCGCGAGGCAGTTACCGCGCGATCGATGGCCCAGATGAAGGCCGCCAGCTCGCGCGCGATCGCGGTTGCAACCACCGTCGATTTCTTGCCTTTCCGCGACAGCGTGCGGAACCGTGCGCAGAGTCGAACCTGTGCCTTCCAGGCGATCTCGCGCGCTCGCACCGGCGCAGCCGCGACCTGGGCCTGCTTCTCGTAGCCGACACGCGGTGGATGGCGGTAGGCCCACGCAGCTTCGACCAGCACACGCCGGGCCCGACCATTGCCAGTCTTGGTGATCGATCCGCGCTTGACGCTCTCGCCGGTCGATCGCTCCGACGGCACGAGACCCAGATACGCCATCAGCTGGCGCGGGTTCTCAAAGCGCGACAGATCGCCGATCTCCGCCAGGATCGTCACTGCCGAGACGAGATCGATGCCGCGCATCGCCTGCAGCGCCGGCACCACCGACGCCAGCGACCAGTCCATCACCGCTGTGCGGATTGCCTGCTCGAGCCGTGCGATACGCTCGCCGGCCTGCCGCTCCGCCAGCAACAACTCCTCGATGGCCAGGCGCTGCTCGGGATGCACGAACTTCTGATTGGCAAGCCAGGCCCTGTGCCTCGCGCCCCACGTCTTGATGCCCGGATAGTGGCGCCCCAGCCGCAACAGCATCGACGAGACCTGTTGGCGCTTGCGCGTGAGATCTTGCCGGCTTGCATCGCGTGCCCGTGTCAGCTCCCGCATGGCCTCGTGCCGCTCGTCGGGAACCCAGACGCTCGTCAACTCGCCCGCCCGCAGGAACTTGGCCAGACCCTCGGCATCGCGCCGGTTGGTCTTCACACGATCGCCGGCCTTCTTCGGAATGAGCGACGGCGCCACGACGATGCACGTATGACCGAGGCTCTCGATCAGCCGGTAGAGGCCGTAGCCGGTCGGGCCTGCCTCGTAGCAGAATGTCAGCTTGCTGTACTTGGCCGCAAGACGAGCCACCAGCTTGCGCGTGGCGCAACGCTCGTGTCCACCTCGCCGAGATACCGCACCTCGCCCCTGCGGCCAACCTCCGCCACGGCAACGGCATTGCGCAACTTCGCCGTATCGACCCCGATGAAAGCTTCGCTATGATGCCCCACGACTCGCCCTCCTTGTGTGAGGCTCTACCCGGCCCATCCGGGCAACCCTCGAATGCACATCGAGGGTGAGTCGCCTCACTCGAGGAAGGACATACGGTCTAGAGTGCTGTGTCAGATTTGTGCCAAGCATGGGTGAGTGTTCGCAATATGATCCTGCAACGTTCCGTCCAGCACTTTTACCCTGATTGTGCCAAATTGCTTGAAATCAGGCACTTGACGGGTCTTCGCTCTCTGGTACACCCGCCTTGACATGGTAGGGGTCACAGGTTCGATCCCTGTCGCGCCCACCATTTGCCCGGATCGATCGAGAAGGCGTTGGCCGATGAAGGTCAGGAATTCACTGAAGTCGCTGCGCTCGCGCCATCGCGATAACCGCGTTGTGCGCCGCAAGGGCCGCGTCTACGTCATCAACAAGACCAATCGCCGCTTCAAGGCCCGGCAGGGCTGACGCCGTCCCCATGGCAGCAAGCCCGCGGATGGGCGGCCTTTGACGGCCGTATTCCTGCCCGGCTATGCTGGCAGCATGTCGTCGATGCCGAATCACGCAGCCCTCGTTGTGCTTGCCGTCATGCTCGCCGTCCCGGTGGGCGTGTTCACCGATCATGCGGCGCAGGCTCAGACCCAGCTGCCGCAGCCCAAGCAGCCGCCGCAGCAGAGCCAACCGCCGCAGGCGGTGCCGCCACAATCCAAGCAGCCGCCGGCGCCGGCGCCGGCCGACAAGCGCTCCACGCTGCCGAAGACTCCGGCCGAGCGCGAGAAGATGCTGTCGGACCTCTATGCACTGCTCGCCACGGCGGACGAGGAGGACAGCGCCAAGGCGGTGGCCGAGGCGATCGAGCGCATCTGGCTGCATTCCGGCAGCGCCACCGTCGATCTGCTGATGGAGCGGTCGTTGAAGGCCGTGGCCGAGAAGAAGCTCGAGCTCGCCAGGAAGCTGCTCGATCACGTGGTGGCGCTGGCGCCCGACTTCACCGAGGCCTGGAACCGGCGCGCCTACGTGTTCTTCGTCCAGAACGACGTCACCCAGGCGCTGGGCGACCTGCGGCGCGCGCTGGCGCTCGACCCCAACCACTTCAAGGCGCTCGACGGGCTGGGGCAGATCCTGCGCGAGATCGGCCAGAAGAAGGCAGCGCTGAGGGCCTTCCGCCAGCTGCTCGAGGTGCATCCCTACTGGTCGGGTGCCAGGCAGGCGGTCGAGGAGCTCGAGCGCGACGTCGACGGCCAGGGCATCTAGCGCGCGGCGTCCACGAATCGGTTGACAACTGGAGCACGTCGCCGACGTGAGAGCCATTCCCCTGGCGATGCCGGCCGACCCTTGCTAAGCCCCTGCTCGTGTTCTGACTCGAACGAACCGAATTCCCGCGGTCATCCCGGTGCTCGCCTGCACTGGCGAAGGCCGGTGTCACCGGGATCCATCGTGCCGCTTGCTTTGGCGTTCGCGGATGGCTGGATACCGGGGACAAGCCCCGGTATGACAGCAGGTCTGTGATGCTGTGAAAGGGCACTGAGCTTGATTGCGGCTGCAGGACGCTGGCGGTGCTGAAAATCGACTATCTGTCGCTGCCGGGACTGCCGGTGCTCTCCTTCGAGATCGCGGCCGGCGAATGCCTGGCGGTGGAAGGTCCCTCCGGCAGCGGCAAGACGCGCCTGCTGCGCGCGATTGCCGACCTCGATCCGGCCGACGGCTACGTCTTCCTCGAGGGCGTCGAGCGGCGTGAGCTGCCGGCGCCGCAATGGCGCCGCCGCGTGCGCTACGCGGCAGCCGAGCCGGCCTGGTGGGGCGCGGCCGCGCGGGAGCATTTTCCGCCGACCGCCAAGCTCGACCGGCTGCTCTCCGCGCTCGGCCTCGACGCCGAGCTGCTCGACCGGCCGCTAGCGCAGCTCTCGACCGGCGAGCGCCAGCGCCTGGGCCTGATCCGCGCCATCGCCGACGAGCCGCAGGTGCTGCTGCTCGACGAGCCGACCGCGGCGCTCGATGCGCAGAACGCTGCGCTGGCGGAGGAGCTGATCAAGTTTCAGGTGCTGGCAGGACGCATCCTGATCCTGGTCAGCCACGATCCCGGGCAGATCGCGCGCCTGGCGCAGGGGCACCTGCTGCTGAACCGGACACCGGCCCGGGACAGCGACAGCTCGCAAAGCGCTGCGGCATGAGCGCGGTCGATCTCAGCTGGATCGATCTGGCGCTGGCGGCGGCGTTGCTCGTCGTCAACGGAGCGATCTCGCTCGCTTTCGGCCTGCGCCTGGAGGCGAGCCTCGCCGTCGCCGCGATCCGCATGGCCGTGCAGCTTGCGGCCATCGGCTTCGTGCTGAAATTCGTGTTCGTGCAGACGTCGCCCCTGTGGACGTTGCTGATCGCGGTCGTGATGGTGTCGGTCGCCGGCTACGAGTTGATGCAGCGCCAGGAGCGCCGCCTGCGGGGCTGGTGGGCCTACGGCTTCGGCCACCTGACGCTGCTGCTGGTGGGCGGCCTGTCCACGCTCTATGCAGTGATCGTCGTGATCGGGCCGGCCCCGTGGTATGCGCCGCGCTACGTGCTGCCGATCCTCGGTATGGTGCTCGGCAACACGCTCACCAGCCTGAGCCTGGCGCTGCAGATCCTGACCGAAGGGGCCGAGCGGGAGCGCACGAGCATAGAGGCGCGGCTGGCGCTCGGGGCGACGCGGCTTGAAGCCTTCGCGCCCGTGCTGCGGCGCGCGCTGCGCACGGCGCTCACGCCGCTGCTCAACATCATGTCGGTGGCTGGCGTCGTCACGCTGCCCGGCATGATGACGGGCCAGATCCTGGCCGGCGCCGATCCGGCGGAGGCTGCCAAGTATCAGATCATGATCATGTTCGTGCTGACGGGTGCGGCGGGCTTCGGCGCGCTCGTCGCCGGGCTGGGCGGCGTGCTGCTGCTAACCGACAACCGCCACCGCCTGCGGCTGGATCGGCTGGCGCCGGCGCGGGCCGCGGTCTGACGGCGGCAAGTCTCAGGGCATTGTCACCCCTACTTGTCCAGCCAGGCATCCTCGAGGCGCCAGTTGTTGTAGATGCTGTTTTGGTGCAGCACGACGCCCTTGACGTGGGGGTGCCAGCACGTCGCGGTGACGTTGTGCAAGATGATGGGCCTCGCCACATCGAGCGCCAGCTTGCGCTCGATCTCCCACACCAGAAGCTTGCGCTTGTCGAGATCGATCTCCTTGGATTGCTCGAAGATCAGCGCGTCGACCTCGGGGTTGCAATACTGCGTGTAGTTGCGCTCCGACTTGCAGGTGTAGTTCTCGATCAGATTGACGTCGGGGTCGTCGACGGCAACGCCCGTCAGATTGAGACTGACGGCGTAGTCCTTGCGCTGCACCTTGGCATACCAGACCGTGGTGTCGATCGCCTCCAGCTCACCATCGATGTGGATCTTCTTGAGCTGGTCGATCAGGATGACCGCCGGATCGCGGTAGATGGCGATGTTGCGGACCGACACCTTCACCTTCAAGGTTTTGCCCGGACCATAGCCGAGCAACGCCATGATCTTGCGTGCCTCGGCCTGGTTCTGGGCGACGTCGGCGCCGTAGCCCGGCAGCTTGGCCAGCTCCTCCGGCGGCAGCGCCCACTGGCCCTCCGGGCCCGGCAGCATGGCGCCGCCCAGGTTGGCCTTGCCTTCGTAGAGGATGTCGTTGAAGGCCCTGCGATCGAGCGCCAAGGCCATCGCCCGGCGGATCTGCGGGTTGTCGAACGGCGGGGCCGCCGAGTTCACGGCCAGGTTGGTGCTGACGTTGGAGGGACCGAGCTGGCAGGCGGCTTTCGGGGCCTGGGCCCGCACGTCCTTGAGCAGCGGCACGGTGATGTCGCGGTCGAACGTCATGTCGAACTCGCCCGACACGAACGCCAGGATGCGCGTCGACCGGCTGTCGATGATGCGCATGTCGATGGCATCGACGTGGGGCTTGCCCTTCTTCCAGTAGTCGGGATTGCGCACGAGCTTGATCGACACGTTGCGACTGAGCTCGACGAACTTGAAGGGGCCCGTGCCGACCGGCTTGGTGCGCATGTCCTTTTGCGAGACGTGGCACGGGTAGACCGGCGAGAAGCCGGCGGCCAGCAGCATCACGAACGACGGCTGGCGGTGCTCGAGGTGGAACGTGGCCTCGTGGTCGCCGTTGGCCGTCACCTCCCGCAGATTGTAGTACCAGACCCTGCGGGGGTTGCGGTTGAACTCCTCCTGTCCGCCCTTGCCGAGCAGCGCATGCCAGGTGCATTGCACGTCCTTGGCCGTGAACGGCTTGCCGTCATGCCACTTGACGCCTTCCCTGAGCTTGAACGTCAACTTGGTGTTGCTCGCGTCCCATGACCAGCTGCTGGCAAGCTCCGGCACGATGGTGTCGAGGCCGTTCAGCGGCTTGGTCTGGTCGAACAGCACGAGATTGTTGAAGACCGCCATGAAGGGCATGGTGACGGAGACGGTCGACTCCTCGTGCAGCGAGGCGCTCGGCGGGTTGTCGCGATGATAGATGCGCAGCGTGCCGCCCTGCTTTTGCGCCGCGGCCGTTCCAATCGAGACGAGCGTGGCCGAGAGCAGCACGGCCGCAGCCACTGCCACACGTGCGCGCATGGTGACCTCCCCGAGTTTTCTTCGGCGCAGTGGCCGGACGGCGGTCGCCTGCGCTCGGCTTTTTTGCAGTGCTAGTGTGGTGTCTCGCAAATGCCTTCCCCCTCTGCGGCTAGGTTCTACAAGGCATTTGCGAGACGCAAACCACACTAGAATCATAGGTTTTCTAGTGTCCTTTGGTCTCCGAAATATCGCCCAACCGTGCCGCGAAGAATGACGATATTTCGGAGACAGGACACTAGCACGGAATGGCGGTGGCGGCTTGCCGCAATTCGGTCGAGCCGAGGCGCCATGACGAAGATGGGACGGCCGGTTGGTACGTGCCCTCTCGGCCGTGGCTCATGCGCTGACCTGCGTCCGCGAGGAAAAAGGCCGTGCCGACGTCAGTGGCGGCCGAACATGCGGGTGAGCAAGCCGGGCGGCTTGTCGGGCGATGGCATCGCCGCGGGAGCGGCTGCGCGAGGCTTCGTCTGCGTCTCGACCGGCCAGCGCGAGGGCACCTTGCCGAGGGCGGCCAGGATGCGCTCGGGCGTGAACGGCTGGGCGAAGACCTTGGCGCCGAACGGCTTCAGTGCGTCATTGATGGCGTTCATGACGACCGCCGGCGCACCGGCCGTGCCGGCTTCGCCGGCGCCCTTGGCGCCCAGCAGCGATTCCTTCGTCGGCGTCTCGACGTGGCCGACCTCGATGTCGGGCATCTCCGCCGCCATCGGCACCAGGTAGTCCGCCATCGAGCCGACCAGCAGCTGGCCCTCCGGCGAGTAGGTGCAGTGCTCGTAGAGCGCGCCGCCGATGCCCTGCACGATGCCGCCGCGCACCTGCTCGTCCACCAGCAGCGGATTGATGATGCGGCCGCAGTCCTCCACGCACCAGTGCTTGAGGAGCTGCACCATGCCGGTGTCGACGTCGACCTCGAGCCAGCAGGCCTGCACGCCGTTGGTGAAGGCGAACGGATATTCCTTGGTGATGAAATGGCGCGTCTGCATCAGCTCGCGCGGCAGGTCGGGCGGCAGCGTGTCGCCGCGGAAATAGACGATGCGGGAGAGCTCGGCCAGCGGCATGCGCGATTGGCCCGACTTGCGCTCGACGATCTCGCCATTGACCAGGTCGAGCGTGTCGGGCGCCGCCTGCAGCATGGCGCCCGCGACCTTGAGCGCCGCCTCCTTCACGGCCATGCCGGCCTGCAGTGCCGACTCACCCCCGATGCCGGCGCCGCGGCAGGCCCAGGTGCCGCCGCCGTAGGGCGTGGTGAGCGTGTCGCCGGTGATCACGCGCACCTGATCGATGGTGACGCCGACCGCCTCGGCCACGATCTGGCGGATGATGGCTTCCGTGCCCTGGCCCTGCTCGGTGACGCCGGTCGCCGCCATCACGGAGCCGTCGGGGTCGATGCGCACGGTGCAGCCGTCCTGCGCCGAGATGCGGGCGCCGCCGATGCCGTACATGAAGGGGCTCGGGTTGGTCAGCTCGATGAAGCTCGCAAAGCCGATGCCGCGGTGGATGCCCTTTTCGCGCAGCCGCGCCTGCTCGGCGCGCAGGCCCGGATAGTCGATCATGCCGAGCAGCGTCTCGAGCGATTGGTCGTGCGACAGCCCCTCGAACTTCATGCCGGCGGGCGACGTGCGCGGGTAGCTGCCGTCGCGCATCAGGTTGCGGCGGCGGAACTCGACCGGGTCGAGCCCCAGCGCCTCGGCCGCCAGATCCACCAGCCCCTCCGTGACGGCCGTAGCGATCGGGTGGCCGACGGCGCGGTACTGGCAGGTGGGCGTCTTGTTCTGCAGCACCACGGTGGTCTTGGCGCGGAAGTTGGCGAAGTCGTAGGGCCCGCCGACCAGGTTGACGACCTGGTTGCCCTCCACCGCGCTGGTGCGCGGATACACCGAATAGGGGCCGATGCCGGTCAGATCATCGATGTCGATGGCCGTGATGCGCCCGTCCGCCTCGACCGCCATGCGGCCCTTGATGCGGTGATCGCGGGCGTGGATGTCGCTGCCGAAGCTCTCGAACCGGTCGGCGATGAATTTGACCGGCCGGCCCATGATCTTGGCGATGACGGCGACGGCCATCTCGTCGGGGTAGACGTGCACCTTGATGCCGTACGAGCCGCCAATATCGGTGCAGATCACGCGCACGTCGCCTTCCGCCATGCGCATGTGCTTGGCGAACACGCCCTGCATCATGTGCGGCGCCTGGGTCGCGTGATGCACGGTGAGCTTGCCCGAGGCGCGGTTGTAGTCGGCCAGGATCGAGCGCGGCTCCAGCGTCACGCCCGTGTGCCGGCCGCTGTGGAAGGTCGCCTCGACGACTTTGTGCGCGGCCGCGAACGCCTCGTCGACCTTGCCGCTCTCGTTGACGCGCTGGAAGCACAGGTTGTCGCCCAGCTCGGGATGGATCACCGGCGTCGCCGGATCGAGCGCCGTCTCCATGTCGCAGGCGGCGCCGAGCGGCTCGTAGTCGACCACGACCTTGGCGGCGGCGTCCTCGGCGACGCCCCGGCTCTCGGCGACGATCGCCGCCACCGCCTCGCCGGCCCAGGTCGCGCGCTCCAGCGGCAATGGCAGCTGCGGCGCCGATTTCATGCCCTTGAGGTGCGCCAGGGTCGCGACCCAGGGATCGCAGTGCTGGGCCAGATCGGCACCCGTGAACAGGCGCAGGGCGCCTGGAATCTCGAGCGCCTCGCTGCCGTTGATCTTCAAAATGCGCGCGTGCGCGTGCGGGCTCCGCACCAACGCGACATGCACCATGCGCGGCAGCACCACGTCGTCGACGAACTGGCCACGGCCCTCCACCAGCTTCTTGGCATTCGGGCGCGGCAGCGACTTGCCGATGTAGGAGTTCGGCCGATCGACGGAGCGGGGATCGATGATCTCGTTCATGACCCGGCCTTCCCGTTGCGCGTTGCAGCGGTCGCGGCGATGGCATCGACGATGGCGTGGTAGCCGGTGCATCGGCAGTAGTTGCCGGCGATGTACGCGCGGATCTCGGCGCGCGAGGGCCGCGGGCTCTCCTCGAGCAGCGCGGCCGCTGCCATCAGCATGCCCGGCGTGCAGTAGCCGCACTGGGCGGCGTTGCGGGCAATGAAGGCGTCCTGCAGGTCGCGGATCTCGCCGGAGTCGGACACGCCCTCGATGGTCTCGACCCGCGCGCCGTCCAGCGCCGCCGCCAGCACCAGGCAGCCGCGCACGATCTTGCCGTCGACGCGCACGGTGCAGGCGCCGCACACGCCGTGCTCGCAGCCGGCATGCGAGCCCATCAGCCCAAGGTCGAGGCGCAGGAAGTCGACCAGATGCCGCCGCGCCTCCACGCGTCGCGCTACGCGCTCGCCGTTGACGGTCAGCGAGATGTCGATCTCGGTGCTCATGCCGCGCGCGCCTCCTCGGTGCCCGACAAGCGCCGCACCACGCGGCCAAGCAGGACGCGGGCGAGCTGGCGCTTCATCTCGGGGCCGCCATGCTGATCGGACGCGGGGTTGAGATCATCGTCGAGCGCCGCCTGGGCCGCGACGATGGCCTCCGCGGTCGGCGGCTTGCCCGCCAGCGCAGCCATCGCGCGCCTGGCGACCACCGGCCCGTCACCGACGCCGAAGAATACGAGCTTCGGCTCGGCCAGAGCCGCGATGGCAACGCGCGCTTTCGCGACCACGCCCGCCATGGCGTAGTCGCCGGACCGGCGCGCCAGCTCCAGGATCGCCGCATGCTCGCCGGTCTGCGCGGCCGGAAACTCCACCGCCGCAATCAGCTCGTGCTCCGCCAGCGCCGTGGCGTACAGGCCCGTGAAGAAATCGCCCGCCGGAATGCGCCGCTCGCCAGTGGCGCTGCGGGCGACGATCGTGGCATCGAGGCAGACGGCGCAGGCCGGGAGCTCGGCTGCCGGATCGGCATAGGCCAGCGAGCCGCCGATGGTGCCGCGGTTGCGGATGGCGGCATGGGCGATCAGCGGCACGGCCTCGGCCAGCAGCGGCACGTGCCGGGCCACCAGCTCGTCGGCGCCCAGCTCCGCGTGCGTCGTCAGCGCGCCGACGCGGATCGCGCCACCAGCCGTAGAGATGCCCCGCAGCTCCGCCACGCGCGTGATGTCGATGAGGGTACCGGGGTCGGACAGGCGGAAGGCGAGCGTCGCCAGCAGCGTCTGCCCGCCGGCCAGCAGCCGGGCGTCGGGGCCGGCCTCGCGCCACAGCCGGAAGGCGTCGGCGAGCGAGGTGGCGCGGACATAAGCCAGCGGCGGCGCCTTCATCGCTCGGTCCCCCCGGCTCAGACGGTTGCAGTGTCAGACCCTTCGGGTCTGATACCTTTGCTCGACCTGCCCACACGGTATCAGACCCAGAGGGTCTGATACCCATCCTCGCGAGCTCACTTGCCGCGGAAGAGGCCGCCCAGGATGCCGCCCTTTTTCTTCTCCTCGGCCGCCAGCATCTCCGGGGGCGGCGCACCGTAGGGCGTCGTCGCCTTGCCGTTCCCCGCGGTCACCTGGCCGGGATCGGCGCCGACGCGTCCGGCGCGCCGGTCGGCCTCGCTCTCGCGCGCAAGGCTGAAGTCGAAGTGGATGCTGGGTATACCCTTGATCGGCGAGGCCGGATCGTTGTCTTTCACTTGGGCGACGAGATCGCCCGAGGCGCCGAACACCACGTCGTCCTCCAGGTGCTCGTCGCCGGCGAGATAGAGGGCCGTGACCAGCTCGCGATAGCCCGGTGCGGCGATCAGGAAATGGATGTGCGCGGGGCGCTTGCCGTGCCGCTTCTGGGCCATCACCATCTGGCCGACCGGGCCGTCGAGCGGGATGAAGTAGCCGAGCGGCCGCACCGTGCGCATCAGGTAGTTGCCCTGGCTGTCGGCGCTGAAGATACCGCGGCAGTCGATCTCCTCCATGCTGTTCTGGATGTCGTAGCGGCCGTCCGCCGCCGTCTGCCAGATCGTGACCTGGGCGTTCGGGATGGGCGCGCCCTGCGCGTTGGTGATGCGGCCGAACAGCGCGACCTCGGTCCCGCCCTTCAAGGTCTTGGCGATCTGCGCGCCGCTCTCGAAGCGTGGCGTGTTCTCGCGGAAGAAGGGCCCGAGCAGGCTGGCGCCGGTCGCCTCCTCCATCTTGGTCTTGTCGTGCATGATGTTGACGAGCGCGCTCAGCCCCACCGTGTCGGAGAGCAGGATGAACTCCTGGCGGGCGGGCGTGCACATCTGCCCGACCTTGGTCATGAACTCGATGCCCTTGATCCACTCGGCCGGCGTCAGCTTCACCTCACGCGCGAAGGCGTGCAGGTGCCGCACCGCGCCCTCCATGATCTCCTTCATGCGCGGGTCCGGCGTGGTGGCCATCTGCTCGAGCACGACATCAGTGATGTTTTCCGGCGTGTATTCGCGCATGGGCAGTCTCCCTTGGCCGCGGAGGTCGCCCGCTTGCGTCGGGTCGACCCAGTATTGGGGTGTTGGCTGGCGTGCAGTTGCTGAACGGCAGCGTCTTCCAACGCCCACATCGTGTCAAGCAATCGCCGCCCGACCGTGGGCGCGGTCCCAATCGGGCCCCCCTCTCCCCACTCTTCCGTGGGGAGAGGGTCGGGGTGAGGGGCAGCAACATACGGCAGAGCGTGCTTCTGCCCCTCACCCTAACCCTCTCCCCGTAAGGACGGGGAGAGGGAATCACAGTCCCAGATAGAACTTCTTGATCAGCTCGTTGTTGTTGAGCTCCTCGGCCGTGCGGCCTTCCACGGCGATTTTGCCATGCACGATGACGTAGCCGCGGTCGGCGATGCGGATGGCCTGGGTGAAGTTCTGCTCCGCCATCAGCACGGTCAGCTGGTGCTGGTCCTTGAGCTGCTTGATGGCATCGATGGTGCGGCTGACCAGCAACGGCGCCAGTCCCACCGACGGTTCGTCGACCAGCAGGATCTTCGGCGCCAGCATCAGCGCGCGCCCGAGCGCCAGCATCTGCTGCTCGCCGCCGCTCAGGCTGCCGGCGAGCTGGGAGCGGCGCTCGGCCAGCCGCGGGAAGGTCGCGTACGTGCTCTCGAGATTGGCTGCCATCTTCTCGCGCGCGGAGCGCCGGAAGGCGCCGAGCAGCAGGTTCTCCTCCACCGTCAGCTTGGGAAACAACCGCCGCCCCTCGGGCACCAGGGCGATGCCGAGATCGACGATCTGCTCGGTCTCGAGCCGCATCAGGTCGTGGGTGACACCGTCGATCTCGGCGACGATGCGCCCGGCACTCGGCCGCACCAGCCCCATCACGCACTTCATGAGCGTACTCTTGCCATTGCCGTTGGTGCCGAGCAGCGCCACGGTCTCGCCCGCCGCGACCGTGATCGACACGTCCTCGATCACGCGCACGGCGCCGTAGCCGGCATGGATGGCATCGATCGTGAGGCTACTGGCCAAGATAGGCACTCACCACTTCTGGATTGTTGACGATGTCCTCGGGCTTGCCGTCGGCGATCTTGCGGCCCGACACCAGCACCGCGATCCGCTGCGAGAAGCTCATGACCGCGCGCATGATGTGCTCGATCATGATGATGGTGATGCCCTGCTGGTTCAGCCGCAACAGCAGGGCGATGATGTCCTCGATCTCGGAATGCGACAGCCCGGCCATGGCCTCGTCCGCGATCAGCAGCTTGGGCTCGGCGGCCATGGCGCGCGCCAGCTCGAGTTTGCGCATCTCGACCTGCGTCAGGTCGCTCGGCAGGCGCTTCGCCTTGGCGTCGAGACTGACCTGCGCCAGCAGCTCCAGGCAGCGCTGATCGAGATCGGCGCCCGACCGGGTCAGGCCGGAGCGCCGGCGCACGGTATAGAGCAGGGGCACGCGCACGTTGTCGGCCAGCGACAGGCTCATGAACGGCCGCGGCAGCTGGAAGCTGCGCGCCAGCCCGATATGCGTGCGCCGGTGCGCCGGCAACCCGTTCATGGCGTGCCCCGCGAAGTGCACCGTGCCGGTCTCGTTGTGCAGCGTGCCGCACACGCAGTTGACGAGCGTGCTCTTGCCCGACCCGTTCGGGCCGATCAGGCCCAGGCGCTCGCCCGGCTGCACGTCGAGGTCGACGCCGTCGAGCGCGATGAAGCCGCCGAAGCGCTTGGACAGCCCCTTGACCTGCAGCAGGGGCCCCGACTCCATCCCGGGATCCATCGCGGTCATGGCCTGGCCCTCGCGCGCAGCCAGTCCTGCACCAGGCCGACGATGCCCTTGGGGGCGATGATGACGAACACGACCAGCAGCACGCCGACGATCAGCAAGTTGACGGCGGACGAGATGGTGACGGTGGCGATCTGCTGCAGCGAGCCGAGCATGACCGCTCCGATCAGCGGCCCCATCCAGGACGTGGTGCCGCCGATCATCGGCATGGCGATCGAATTGACGGCATACTGCAGGCCGAAGGTGCCGGCCGGCTCCACATAGCCGATGTAGTAGGGATAGGGGGCGCCCGCCATGCCCATGAAGGCGCCCGAGATGGTGGTGGCGATCAGCTTCAGCCTGAGCGTCGGCACGCCGGCCGCCTCGGCCGCCATCTCGTCGTCGCGGATGGTGGCGAAGCCATAGCCGAGGCGGGAGCGCTCGATCAGGCGCGAAACCGACAGCGCGACGACCGCCAGCACGAGCATGATCGCAAAGAGGTACTGGATATAGTCCAGCTTGAAGCCGCCAATCGTCATGCTGTCGGGTCGGATGACGTAAGCGCCGCGCGAGCCGCCGACGAAATCCCAGTTGATCACCAGCGTCTGCAGCACCACCGCCATGGCCAGCGTAGCGATGGCGAAGAACACGCCGCGCAGCCGCAGCGTCAGATAACCCATGCCGAAGCCGATCACGCCTGCAACCGCCCCGCTCAGGACGACGAGCGCCGCGATGGAGAGCGGAAACAAAGGCTGCAGGAACTCCGCGACGGTGCCGGACAGGTATCGGCCCGAATTGGCTCCGATCTTGTGCAGGGCGACCGCCGTGTAGACACCGATGGCGAAGAACGCCGCCGAGCCGAAATTCACGTAGCCGCAGTAGCCGCCGAGGATGTTCCAGGCCGTCGCCAAGACGATGAACTGCAGCACGACGAAGCCGGCGAAGAACAAATAGTCGCTCCGCGCCGCCAGCGCCAAAGCGAACACGATCGCACCGACCGCGAGGGCGAGCAGGAAGAATTTCCACGGTCGCATCGGCTAGTGTCCTGACTTCTCGATCATCACACTAGCGCCCCAGGATGCCGGCCGGCCGCACGGCCAGCGTCAGGAGCAGGAAGCCGAACGACACCGCCGGGGCCCAGGACGGCCCATAGAACGTCGCCGTGAAGCTCTCGACGACGCCCAGCAGCATCGCGGCGATCACGGTGCCGGGCAGGCTGCCCATGCCGCCGAGCACGCAGATGGCGAACACCCGGCCGATGTACTCGCGCCCCACCGACGGCTCGACCGGCTGGATGATGATCAGGAATGCGCCTGCCAGCGCCGCGGTCGCGATCGAGATGCCGAAGGCGATGCGTTTGATGCGGATCGGGTTGGCGGCCAGCAGCTGCAGCGCCAGCTGGTCCTGCGCCACGGCCTGGATGGCGCGCCCGATGAAGGTGCGCGTCAGGAACAGTTGCAGGCCAATGACCATCAGCAGCGAGACCGTGCACGGCACCAGCATGCGCAGCGGAAAATCCACGAAGCCGAGGCGCCAGGTCGGCCCGATGTAGACCGCCTCCACGTAGCGATAGTCGACGCCGAACACGAGGATCAGCGACACCTCGGTGATGAAGAGCAGGCCGAAGAAGAAGGCGAGCCCGCGCAACGCCTCCTGGCCCCTGCGCTCGAACGAGAGGTAGTAGACCTGATAGATCGCAGCCCCCAGCAGATAGAAGGCCGGCAGCACCACGATGGCGATCAGGATCGGATCGACGCCGGTCGTGGAGTTGAGGATATAGGCGATGTAGGAGCCCAGGATGATGAACGCAGGGTGGGCGATGTTGACGACGTCGAGCATCCCGAACGAAATCGAGATGCCGACCGTCACGGCCGCGTAGAAGCCGCCGAGCAGCAGCCCGGCAACGATGGCATTGATCAGCAGATCCAGCGGAATGCCCATGCTCCTCCCCACCCCGGCACGGTCAAGCCGCCGTGCCCCGACGCGCGCCCGCACGTCGCGTGCGGCGCAACAGGCACGGTCCGGTTCCGCGGGAGATCTGATCAGGCACGGCATTCCCTCCGACGGATGCGGCTTCTGCGGCGCGCTTGTATGCTGAGGGCGCTCCGCTCGTGCGGAACCCTTGATTTGCCGCGCATCTTGCAACATGGCTGACCGCTTGGCTATCCCGCTTCCGAGCCACCTGTCCCGGACACCCATCGCATGAGCACGAAGCCGCGGCGTGCGTTGATCATCGGCGGCTCGATGAGCGGGCTGTTCGCCGCGTTGTTCCTGCGGCAGCGGGGCTGGGCCGTCGACGTGTTCGAGCGCTCGCCGGCCCCGCTCGCCGGACGTGGCGCGGGCATCATGACCCACCCCGAGATGCGCCGCGCGCTGACCGACCTCGGCATCGACTCCGACCGGGACTTCGGCGTGCCGATCGAGCGCCGCGTGGCGTTCGATGCCGCCGGCCGCGTGGTGGCCGAGCGGCGGTGCCCGCAGACGGCGACCTCCTGGAACCGCCTGTTTGAGATGCTGGGCGCCGCCTTCGGGCGCGATGGGTACCATCTGGGCAAGGACCTGCGCGCCGTGTCGCAGACAGGCGATGACGTCACCGCCCATTTCGCCGACGGCACCTCCCACGCCGCCGACGTGCTGATCGGCGCCGACGGTTTCCGCTCCGGCGTGCGCGCCGAGCTCCTCCCCGCGGCGCAGCCGCTGTACGCCGGCTACGTCGCCTGGCGCGGCCTGATCGACGAGGGCTCCCTGGCGGGGGTTCTGCCGGATGGCATCTTCGCCACCTTCGCGTTCTGCCTGCCGCCCGGCGAGCAGTTCCTGGGCTATCCCGTGGCCGGCCCGGGCAACGATCTGAGGCCCGGGCATCGCAGCTGGAACATCGTGTGGTATCGGCCGGCGGAAGAAGCCACCGAGGTGCCGCGGCTGCTCACCGACGAGCAGGGGCGCACGCACGAGCTGTCGATCCCGCCGCCGCTGATCGCCCGCGAGGTCGTGGCCGAGATGCGCGCCGCCGCGCGGCGTCTGCTGCCCATGCACCTCTACGGCGCCGTGCAGCGCATGCAGCAGCCGTTCCTGCAGCCGATCTATGACCTGGAAAGCTCCCGCATGGCCTTCGGGCGCGTGGCCCTGATCGGTGATGCGGCATTCGTCGTTCGGCCCCACGTCGGCGCCGGCATCGTCAAGGCGGCGGAGGATGCGGCAGCTCTGGCAGCCGCGCTCGATGCGGACGCCGACGTCGCCGCGGCGCTCAGCGCCTTCGAGGCCCGCCGCATGCCCGTGGGCCGCGCTTTCGTGGCGCGGGCGCGCCGGCTCGGCTCATACCTGAGATACACCTACCCGAGCGAGGAGGAACGCACCCGGGCCCTCTTTCACGCTGCGCCCGAACGTGTGCTGGCCGAGACGGCGCTGCTCGATTTCCTGCACGCTTGACGTCACGAGCCGAAGCCGAGGCCGCGGCGCACGAAATCCTGCGCCGTCCCGAGCCAGCTGCGGCGCCGTGGTTTCGCAGCCGGGTCCGAAGCGATCGGCCTCGTATCGTCCGCGATCACCTGCTCCACGAAGTCCGCCCCGATCCGCTCGCGCGGCATGAGGGGTTTGTCGCCCGACGGCACCGGCGCTGGTTTGTCGCCGCGCGCGGCCAGCATCGCGACCGGATCGGACTTGATGCCCGGCAGCGCTGCAGGGGCTCGCCCTTCGTGCGCGATCTCCATCGCGTCGTGCCAGAGTCTGGCAGGCAGGTTGCCGCCCATCACCTTGTTCATGGCGCGGCCGTCGTCGTTGCCGACCCACACGCCGGCGACGAGATGGCCCGTGTAGCCGATGAACCAGGCGTCGCGGAAATCCTGCGTCGTGCCGGTCTTGCCTGCCGCCGGATGACGCGCGAGCGCGGCGCGCCGGCCGGTGCCGGACACCAGCACGGCATTCAGCATGTCATTGAGCGCGCCAACCTGGGCCGGCGCAACCAGCACCTTTTCCGTCTCGGGGTGCCGCTGATAGAGCACCTGCCCGGACGCCGTGCGCACGCGCTTGATGAGGTAGGGCTCGAGGGACTTGCCGCCGTTGGCGAGCACGCCATAAGCCGCCGTCAGCTCCAGCAGCGTCACCTCCGACGTCCCGAGCGCGAGGGAGGCATCCGCCCGCAGGGCCGAGCGGATGCCGAGGCGCCGGGCTGCGGCCGCCGTCTTGCGCGGCCCCACCGTCATGTGCAGCCGCGCCGCCGCCGCGTTCATGGACTGGGCGAGCCCGTCGCGCAGCGTCACCGCGCCGCGGTAGCCGGCACCTTCGTTGCGCGGGCTCCAGCCCGAGCCCAGGATCGGCAGGTCGAGCACGGTGCTGTCGGGCGTGAGCCCGCTCTCGAGTGCGGCCAGGTACACGAACAGCTTGAAGGCCGAGCCCGGCTGCCGCCTGGCCTTGAGCGCCCGATTGAACTGGCTCTCGGCATAGGCGCGCCCGCCGACCACGGCGCGGATGCCCCCGTCGGGGTCGAGCAGCACGAGCCCGGCCTGGCTGGCATTGGCGGCCTCGCCTTCCCGCGCCAGGGTGTCGTGCACCAGCGCCTGCGCCCGGCGCTGCAGATCCCGGCTGATGGTGGTCTCGACGATGACCTCGCCGGCCGGCGAGCCGATCAGCGCCGGCAACCGCTCGACTGCCGCGTCGAGCGCATAGTCGAGGCCCGACTGGCCGTGCTGCAGGTTGTCGGCAAAGCGGATGCTGGCGCGCCCGGCCGCCTCGCCCTCCTGCGCCGACAGGAAGCCCGCCTCCACCATCAGCACGAGGACGCTGCGGGCCCTGGCCCGCGCAATCGACGGGTTCCACGCGGGTGAGAACTTCGAGGGCGCCTTGAGGAGACCGGCCAGCACCGCGGCTTCGGCCAGGGTCACGTCCTGCGCGCGCTTGCCGAAGAAGCGCCGCGCGGCCGTCTCGACGCCGTAGGCGCCGCCGCCGAAGTACACCCGATTCAAGTAGAGCTCGAGGATGTTGCGCTTGCCCAACCGCACCTCGAGCCACAGCGCCAGCACCAGCTCCTCGAGCTTGCGGCGGATGGTGCGCTCCGAGCCCAGGAACAAGTTCTTGGCCAGCTGCTGCGTCAGAGTCGAGCCGCCCTGCACCAGCCTGCCGGTGCGCACGTTGGTGTAGGCGGCGCGCAGCATGCCGGCGGGGTCCAGCCCCCAGTGCTTAAAAAAGCGACGGTCCTCGGTGGCGACGACGGCATCGATGAGATGCCGGGGCAGCAGGTCGATCGGCACATAGGCATCGGCGCCACCGCGCTCGGCCAGCAGTGAGCCATCGCGCGCGAGGATGCGCACGACGGGCGCGCGCTCCTTGTGGGGGAGCACCATCGGGTTGGGGATGCGTACCGTGTAGTAGACGAAGGCGGCCGCCAGGGCGAGGATCGTCGGCGGGCCCAGATAGATCGTGGCAAGCACCACGAGCCTGATCTCCCAGGGCAATCGCTTGAAGAATGACGGCCTCGGCGAGGCCGAGAAGGCCCCGCCCACGGGCTCCGGATATCGGAGGCTCATTGCCTTCCTCGAACGCAAACAACCAACGCGCGCCCGATCGGCCTGGCCGGGCGTCGGTCCTACGCTAAGGAGGGCGGCATTAAGATGGGGTTAACTATGCGTGGCCCAGAGCAGGATCGCTTCGGATTGAGTCGCGCCAGCACCACAGTGCACGTCTCGGCCGAAGCGTGCATCCTGCTCTGCTCCATGGTCTGGAGCGAGATTCACGGCCGCTAGATCGGAAACTCCGCCTGCGACCCACGGCCAGTCAGCTTGTACACCAGCACGATCACGATCCCCACGATGACGCGGGTCGCCAGGACGAATCCCATGTAGACGATCTGGCGTTCGTCGACGAGCGCCCGCATCACCACCTCATAGCGTGCCGGCCAGTTGCCGGAGATGAGCGTCTCGCGGAGCGCGCCGGCCCACTTGAACAGCTGCAGCGTCGCGTCGGGAAAATAGAACAGGCCGACGCCGAGCGCGATCGCGCCGAGTATCAGCGAAAAGAACACATTCCCGAGCGAGAGGAAAAAACGAGCCGACATGCTGGTTGCTACGCTCCCCGAACCACGGCTGATGTTCAGCCCTGTACCTCCAACCTTACAGCAGCAACAGCGGTTGCCCAAGCAACGTCAGCGTGCGAATAACCCCCGTTCAGAAAATGCGCATGGCGTGCTGATTTCGAGACACGGTACGCATCGAGGATGCGCGCATCGCCGGATTCGCGCGCACGCTCAAAGGAGACACGGCATGTCCAGTCCAAAGCTCCGAGACGTGACCAGTGGTCTGCGCTTCCCCGAGGGGCCCGTGGCGCTGCCCGACGGCTCGGTGCTGGTGGTCGAGATCGAGGCAGCGCGCCTGACGCGCGTTGCCCCGAACGGCGCCAAGACCACCGTCTCCCAGCACACCGGCGGTCCCAACGGCGCCGCCATCGGCCCGGACGGCAAAGTCTACGTTTGCAACAACGGCGGCTTCAACTGGCACCAGATTGCGAACGTCGGGCGCATCCCCAGCGGCCAGGCGGACGACTATACGGGCGGCCGCATCGAGCGCGTCGACCTCGCCACCGGCACCATCGAGACGCTCTACGCCGAGTGCGCCGGCCTGCCGCTGAAGGGGCCCAACGACATCGTGTTCGACGCCCACGGCGGCTTCTATTTCACGGACCTCGGCAAGAGCCGTCCACGCGAGATCGACCGCGGCGCCGTCTACTACGCCAGGGCCGACGGCAGCTCCATCAAGGCGATCGCCTATCCCACCATCACCGCCAACGGCTGCGCGCTCTCGCCCGACGGCGGCACGCTGTATTTCGCCGAGACCGAGTCGGCCAGGCTGTGGGCCATGGACATCCTGGCGCCCGGCGAGGTGAGGCGGGCGCCGTGGCCCTCGGTGCACGGCGGCCGGCTGATCGGCTGCCCCGGCGGCTACCAGCGCTTCGACAGCATGGCCGTGGACAGCGCCGGCAACATCTGCGTGGCGACGCTGATCAACGGCGGCATCACCGTGTTCAGCCCGGACGGCGCAACCGTCGAGCACATGCCGATGCCGGACCCGATGACCACCAACATCTGCTTTGGCGGGCCGGACCTGAAGACGGCCTTCGTCACCCTGTCGGGCGCGGGCAAGCTGGTCGCGTTCGACTGGCCGCGGCCGGGGCTGAGGCTCAACTACCAGTAGGCGGCGGCGTTCCAATCTCAGCGCTTGTTTGCCTCGCGCCAGGCGGCGAAGTCGACCTGCGTCTGCGGGTCGGTGGCGGGATAGAGCCCGAGGATGGAGCGGCCCTTCATCACCTCCTCGGTGACGAAGTCCTCGAACGCGGTCATCTCGAACGCCTCGCTGGCGATCTCGTCGGCCAGATGCGCGGGAACGACCACCACGCCCTCGCCGTCGCCCACCACCACATCGCCGGGAAACACCGGCGCATCGCCGCAGCCGATCGGCACGTTGATATCGATCGCCTGATGCACCGTGAGATTGGTGGGCGCCGACGGCCGGCAGTGGTAGGCGGGAATGGCGAGCCTGGCAATCTCGGGCGAATCGCGAAAGCCGCCGTCGGTGACGACGCCGGCCACCCCGCGCTGCATCAATCGCGACACCAGAATCGCCCCGGCGGACGCCGCGCGCGGGTCCTTGCGGCTGTCGATCACGAGCACGGCGCCGGGCGGGCAGTCCTCGATGGCCTTGCGCTGGGGATGCGCGCGGTCCTGGAACACGCTGATCGGGTTGAGGTCCTCGCGCGCCGGGATGTAGCGCAGCGTGAAGGCCTCCCCCACCATCGGGCCGGCGCCCGGGTTGAGCGGGTGCACGTCCTGGATGAACTGGGTGCGCAAGCCGCGCTTGTAGAGCGCCGTGCACAGCGTCGCCGTGCTGACGGTCTGGAGCTTCGCGCGCGTCTCGGGCTTCAGTTTGGGCATGATGTGGTCCCCGGCTTGCTTCGGGCTTGTATGGTGACATCTCCAGAACCGGCTCTCGGCTGTCAAGCATGCCTCAACCCGCCAAGCTCTGCGTACATTGCGAGTAGCTTCTTCTCTTCGGCAGCCCAATTGAACGTGCTCGCGACGACTTCCATGCCGCGCCGTCCCATCCTTGCCGCCTCGTCCTCATGCTCGAGCAGCCATTGGATCGCATCCGCAATGGCCTTCGGATCCTTGGGGTCCACGACCAGCCCTGCCTCGTTGTCGGTCACGATTTCGCGCCACAAGGGAAAGTCGGATGCAATCACCGGAATCCCGGCGGTCATATACTCGAACAGCTTGTTGGGCTGCGCCTTGACGTGATTGGGGGAGGCATCGAACACAACCAGCCCAACGCGTGTCTTGCCGAGCAATGTCTTGACCTCGGCGCGCGAGATCGTGCCCAGCGCTCGGGTCTTGTGCCACCCACTGATCGTTGCGAGCTTGGTTGTCAGGGAGGCAGGATCGTACCGACCGGCGATGTGCAGTTCTGCCTCGAGGCGGTCGTTCACCAGCCCGATCGCCTTCACCATTTCCAGAGCCCCCCGCTGCTCGGTCACGGAGCCAATGTAGCTGACCACTGCCGGCCGCTGCCGGTAGTGTGCGCCGGCCTCGGGCGCCAGTTCCTCAGGAAAGGGATAATTCTGAACGACGACGGTCTTTTGCTGAGGAAAACGGCGGCCAATCTCCGGCGTGGCGGCGACGATTCGATCAAAGCAGCGCGCGGCTACCGTCTCCAGCAATTCGGCCGCCATCGAGAGTAGTCGCCGAAATCGCGGGTGTATCCAGTTCTTTGTAAGAATTTGCCGGGGCAGATCTTCGTGAACGTCGTAGACGATCCGACGACCGAGACACTTCAGAACGAAGCCAGCCGGTATCAGCTCAGGGTCATGAAAATGGCAGATGGGAGCCTTGGTAGCGATGGCCTCCCTCATCACCCTGAACGTGGTGCCCACAATCCGCCCGAGGCGCCCACGCGCGGTGGGGACCCCGATGACAGTCACGCCGTCCACCACCTCTCGCTTCGAATGGCAAACAACAATGCTGACGTCCCATCCGGCACGCGCCAGTGAGCGCGCCTCCTTGAGAAACGTCCGCAACTCGAAAGCCGGGTGCGCAGAGGTCATGTGCACAGCCATCGCCTTCTCGTCCATTTTGGAATGGGCTGCGTCGCGCTCCAAACCTGCACCCCGTCAAGTTCTGGTTCGAGTTCGCGCAGGTGGCTGCAGCGACCGACGCCACGGCGCCAGCCGCATGCCTGCGGCACCAAGCAATCGACCGCAGACCCCCAATCATTCAGAAGACCATGTCTTCCTCGGAAAGACGCGTCAACGCCCCCGGATGCATCGGGCTCCGCGCGACTTCAATCCTGGCGAAGTTTCTTTGCCATCCAAAGCTTGTCGCGCAGCCGATCCTTGAAGTCGAAAAGCCATTCATTGGACGCGAAGTCCTTGTAGGTCAGCGGTGGCAAGGCGATGATGCGCTCGAACTCCTCGAGCGAGATCCCCATCTTCTTCGCAATGAACCCCTTGTCGCGCTGCATCAGGTCGTGCGGCGCGGTCGGTTTGTTCATCTCCGCCAAGGCCTCGTCGCGCGTCATCTGCCCGGAAACGATCAAGCTCGACAGATGGGCCTTGCGCTTGTCGAAGCCGAACTTCGTCGGCAGGTAGTAGGCCTGGAAGAACCGCGTGAACACGGATTCGTAGTGTTTGCCGCCATAGTCCCGCCACCCGAGCTCGCGCTGGATCAGCACCTTGGCCGCGTCCTTGTCGTAGGGCAGGAAGTTGAGAATGCGCACTTCGCGGATGCCGCGCACAATCGGATAGAAGAAATAGCGCTCGTAGAACTTGAGCGTTGGATAATTCTCGAGCGGCCTCGTGCCGAACTGGCGATGCACGGCACGCAGGTGACGCAAGTCAGCCGCATTGTAGCCCCACGACCACGGAAGGATGCTCTCGGTTGCGAGGTTGCCACCGCTGATGAGGGTCTTGATGCCATGCTTGCCGGCGGTGTGGTAGAGCACCGCCAGGAACCCATGGTCGGTCGGGATGTCGCAGTTGGCGAGCGACGCCTTGAAGAACGCGAGCTGCAGGTCGGCCATCTCGCCCCAGTCGACCACGAAGGTAACGAGGTCGAGATTGAGCTTTTTGACGACGTTCTCGATATTGTAGACGGCGAGCTCGGAGTTCCAGCCGCTGTCGAAGTGCACGGCGAGCGGGCGCAAGCCGAGCTGCTTCGACTTCCAGGCAACGTAGCTGCTATCGACCCCGCCGCTGATGCCGATGAGGCAGTCGTAATCCTTGCCCCTGCCCTCGGCCCTCATCTCATCGACGAACCGCTGCAGCGCGGCCGCGCCCTCCGGTCCTTTGGCGCGCTCCAAGACCGGGCGCTGCTCGCGTTCGAACTTGCGGCAATAGCTGCACACGCCCTCGCCATCGAAGGTGATCGCGGGATCGGTAACGTCCATGATGCAGCGGACGCAGACTTCCTGGGAGTTGCTCGATTTCTGCATCAACCGGCCTATTGATCTTGGTTCGAGCTCGCGCCGCTCCCCGCTACCTCAATGCTACCTCAGTTGGGCGTGCCGTCACTGCACGACGTACAGGAATCCAATGCGGGTCACCCAGCTCGGGTTCTGCGGCTTGGAAGAAAATTGCTCAGCGAACAGTTCCCAAGCGTGAACTGCGCCGGCCATGGCTTGCTGACCGCAGCGCGCCGTTGTCGGATGCCGGAATTTTGTCAGTCCCCAAAAAAGCGCCGCGATCTGCTGCGGCAGCGCGCCTCAGAACAGGTCGATAACAGGTCGCGTCATGGCGCCGCTCTGGCGGGGTTGCAGGTAATGCCTACGCGCGCGCGCATTGGGGGCCGGGTGTTCTGCTATGGGCAGTCGAACTTGTCCGGCGCGACCTCGACGCAGCGGCCAGCCTTCAAATCGTCGAGGACCGACCAAGCCGATCTCTCTATCACGTCGCGCATCGTAGTCACGAAGTCGAGGATGAACTGATGCGTGCCATCGAGCGGGCAGCCTTGCCAGGTTTGTTCTGGGGCGCGCTCGCGTAGCCTCTGAAGGTGGCGATCGAGACAGGCAGAATACTCTGCGCGGAACTTCTCGTTGTCGCGCCGGATCTGCTCGAGATTGGCCTGGCGCTCCCGCTCGTAGGCCGCAAAGTCGATGAACTTCCACCTCGGGCCAAAGTTGCGGACGGCCCAGTACAACAGCTTGGCTCGATCGGGCTCCACATCGGACGCAAGGAGCGCGTGGAAAAACAAGCGGTGTACGATCTCGGGATCGGCGGTTCGCCGCCGGATGTAGAAATCGTGCAGCACGGCGGCTCGAAGATACCGCTCGTCCCAGCTGCCGCCGACGATGGGTTTGAAAGCCGCAGGGATGGTCGCTCCGTCGGTCTCGTAGCCAGCCGGGACATCCCAATGGATGTTGAACTGGTCGATGTAACCGAACGGCTCCGCAGTGGCTCGCCTGTCAGGTTCACCAGAACGTCGGATCAGCCCATCCCTCAGGATCAAGCGACGTTTGAAGCAGCCGAATGATTGCCCCGGCCGGCACGCCAAATGCATCTCGGAGCAGCGGAGATGGGGCTCGGCGTAGAGCCATTCGCCGAGATCGATGTAGGCGCAGCGCGGGGGCCCTGCGGGGGCCTGGCCCGACGCGCTGGACGCAAGCATCGCGATGGCAGCGAACAAGACCGTTGCCGTCAACATCGCCCGCAATGAGCGTGAGGTCTCGTGATCGAAGTGCACGCTGTCAGTGCTCCTCAGGACAGCAGCGGATGACCTACCTATAACCCAAGCCGAAAGAGGAATTCCTGCTGCTCCGGTCTAAGCCTCTGACTTGTTGGTACCGCCTCCCGGGATCGAACCGGGGACCTCTAGATCCACAATCTAGCGCTCTAACCATCTGAGCTAAGGCGGCCCATGGCGCGGAAGCGTGGTCCGCGCCGTCTGCCACGGCCCCGCGAGCGTCGCACCGGCGCGCCGGTGCAGGCCTCACGCAGCCTTCGGGACGGGCAGGGTCCCGGTGCGCGGCAACATAATCGGGCGGGCACGCGCTGCCAAGACCTTGTCCTGGGCCCAGTCCTGGACCCTGTCCGGGCGCCGCGGATCGGGACGAATCGGGCCGCGGGATGGATCGGCTGCGCCGAATCTCATGTTGCGAACAAGAGAGTTGGCCCAGCGCCCTGGGTGCGATGGACGGCGCGGGTGGCGGGCGCTAAGCAGGCCGGAACGCTGATTCACGACACTCCCTCGCGGCAAAAGTCGCAAACCTCGCCATGCATGCCCCGGCCCCTCGACGCCCGCGCCTGCCGGACCCGGAGCGGGCCGCGCCCGAGCCGGCCTTCACCGTCGATGCCGCCGCGGGGGCGCTGCTGGCGGCCAATCCGGCCGGCTGGGCGGCATGGGGCCTCGACGCCGGCAGCGCGGTGCCGCCGATCGGCATCGATCGCGCCATGCCGGCCCTGCAGCGCCTGCGCGAGATCGCCGACGCGGGCGAGGCCGGTGCCGGCAGCAGCAGCGGGCCGGTCACGCTGACGTTCTGGACGGTGCGCGGGCTGGCGCGCCTGCGCTGCCGCATCGAAGCCGCGCCGACGTGCGGCGGCAGCGCCGTCTTCACCCTGCATGTGCTGGGCGATGGCGCGGCGGTTCGCCTGTCCGAGCGCGGCGGCGCGCGCCAGGAGGTGGCGCTGACAGCGTGGCTCGCACACGAGCTGCGCACGCCGCTCGGCGCCGTCATCGCCTGCGCCGAGATCCTCAAGAGCGAGCATTTCGGGCCGCTCGCCGACGTCCGCTACCGGGGTTACGCGCACGCCATCTACGACAGCGCGCGGCATGCGCTCGGCGTGGTCGACGGCATTCTGCGCGGGGATCCGGCGCGCTCGGGCGTGCCGCCGCTGGCGTTCGCCGACCTCGATCCCGTCGCCGTGGTCGAGAGCTGCCTCGCCGTTGCCCGCCCGCTGGCCGAGCGCGCGGGCCTGCATCTGCGCGGGGAGTACGCGCCGGGGTTGCCGCGCGTCGTCGCCGACGAGCTGAGCCTGCGGCAGATGCTGCTGAATCTGCTCGGCAACGCCATCAAGTTCGCGAGGGCCGGCGACCAGGTGAGCGTGGCGATCGCCTACCAGGCCGACGGGCCGCTGACCATCGCGGTGGCGGACACGGGGCCGGGCATGGATGGCGCGCAAACGGGGGCGGCCGGCCCCGCATCCGCCACGGGATCTGCCACCGGATTGGGCCTCGGCCTGCCCCTCTCCAGGGCGCTGGCGGCCGCCAACGGGGCCGAGCTCGCCATCGAAAGTGCGCCGGGGGAGGGCACCTGCGTCACCATTTCGTTCGGGAAAGACCGTCTCGTGCCCGTGTGAGCATGGTGTGAGCACGGCACGAGCGGCGCATTTCCCCGCGTTTGCCCGTGTCGCGCCCCATGCTCTCCCGTGTCGCGTCCGTGCACTTGCCGTGCGCTGCGCCCTTGACGCGCCCCCTCCCGCCCCCGTTCCTATGCGCCGATGACCGATCTCGCCCGTGATGCGCCCCCTCCACCCGCGCCCGCCCCCCCGCTCGGATGGCGTGCCGCGCTCGTCGCGGCGGCGGCGCGCTGGCGCGTGCGCACGGGCTTTGCGCCGGGCTGGACGCTGTTCGTCGCCGTGCTCGCCGGCCTCATGGCCCTGCCGCAGGTCACGATTCTGGCCCTCGCGCTGGCTCCGCAGACGGAGAGCGTATGGCCGCACCTGGTGCGCACCGTGCTGCCGGCCGCGCTCGCCGACACGGGGCTCCTGCTGCTCGGCGTCGGTGCGCTCGCGCTCGCGTTCGGCACGTGCACGGCCTGGCTCACGACTATGTACCGCTTCCCGGGCCGTGCGGTGCTCGATCGCCTGCTCGTGGTGCCGCTGGCGATGCCGACCTACATCGTGGCCTATTGCTACGTGGAGCTGCTGGACTTCTCGGGCCCCGTGCAGGGCGCGCTGCGCGCATTGTTCGGCTGGCACAGCGTCAAGGACTACTGGTTCCCCGAGGTGCGCACGCTGCCGGGCGCGATTCTGATCCTCTCCGCCGTGCTCTACCCCTACGTCTACCTCTCGGCGCGGGCGAGCTTCGTGCAGCAGTCGGTGTGCGTGCTCGAGGTCGCCCGCACGCTGGGCCGCACCTCGGTCGGCGCCTTCTGGTCGGTGGCGCTGCCGCTGGCCCGGCCGGCGCTGGCCGCAGGCGCCGCGCTCGCCCTGATGGAGTGCCTGAACGATCTGGGCGCCGTGCAGTATCTCGGCGTCTCGACCCTGACGGTGAGCATCTATGCGACCTGGCTGCAGCGCTCGAACCTGGCCGGCGCCGCGCAGATCGCGCTGGTGGCGCTGGCGTTCGTGCTGGCGCTGCTGATCGCCGAGCGGGCCGCGCGGGGAAGAAGCCGGTTCCATCACACCACTGGCCGCTACCGGTCGATCCCGTTCTCCGATCTCGAAGGCTGGCGCGGCGCCGCGGCCGCGGCGTTCTGCAGCGTGCCGGTGATCGCCGGCTTCGTGCTCCCATTCACGGTGCTGCTGGTGCAGGCCTCGGCGCACATTTCAGACGCCCAGTCCGGCATCTTGGCGTCCGGCTTCTGGCGCGCCACCCGAAATAGTATTGGCGTCGCCGGGGTCGCGGCCGCGGTGACGGTCGCCATCGGCCTCGGCCTCGCCTATGCGCGCAGGCTGGCGCCCAACCCGTTCGTGCGCACCGTGGTTCGGGCCGCCGGGCTCGGTTACGCGGTGCCGGGCACGGTGCTGGCGCTCGGCCTGCTGATCCCGCTCGCCGGCCTCGACAACCGCATCGATGCCTGGCTGCGCGCGAGCTTCGGCGCCTCCAGCGGGCTCATTTTATCCGGCAGCCTGTTCGTGATCGTGCTGGCCTACACGATCCGCTTTCTCGCGGTCTCGCTCGGCGCGCTCGAGGCCGGTTTCGAACGGCTCTCGCCCAACCTCGATGCGGCCGCCCGCACCCTGGGCGAGACGGCCCTGTCCGCGTTGAGACGCGTGCACCTGCCGCTGCTGCTGCCGGCACTGGGCGCGGCCGGCCTGCTGGTGTTCGTCGACGCCATGAAGGAGCTGCCCGCAACCCTGCTGCTGCGCCCCTTCAACTTCGAGACCTTGGCCACCCACGTCTACAGCTACGCCGCGCTGGAGCAGTTCGAGAGCGCCACGCTCGGCGCGCTGACCATCGTCCTCATCGGCCTGGTCCCAGTGCTGGCCCTCCACCACGCCGTCGCCGGTGGCCGGGCTGGGAGCTGACGTTGTCATCCCGGGATTTCGCGTCAGCGAAATACCCGGGACCCAGCGCAAAGCGGCGCCTAGTGTTGCGACTCTGGGTCCCGGCTCTCGGGCCAGCGCCCGAGGCCGGGATGACAAGCTATGGATCGCTCGCTCCCGCCCTACTTCTCCAACTCGGCAATCCGCGCCTCGACCTGCGCAATCCACCCTCGCCGCATGACATCGATCACGCGCCCTAATTCACCGCGGCGCCCGTCTTTTCTGCAAGCTCGTCCTTGGTGACGCCCGGGGCCAGCTCGAGCAGCTTGAGCCCGGATTTGCCGACCTCCAGCACCGCCAGATCGGTGATGATCAGGTTGACCACGCCGACGCCGGTGAGCGGCAGGTTGCATTGGGGCAGGATTTTCTTGTCGACCGAGCCGTCCTTCTTCTTGGCCGTGTGCTCCATGACGACGACGACGCGCTCGACGCCGGCGACGAGGTCCATCGCCCCGCCCATGCCCTTCACCATCTTGCCGGGGATCATCCAGTTGGCGAGGTCGCCGGTCTCGGACACCTGCATGGCGCCGAGGATGGCCAGATCGATGTGCCCGCCGCGGATCATGCCGAAGCTGTCGGCCGACGAGAAGAAGCTCGAGCCCGGCAGCGTCGTCACGGTCTGCTTGCCGGCATTGATCAGGTCGGCGTCGACCTCGTTCTCGCTCGGGAAGGGGCCGATGCCGAGCAGCCCGTTCTCGGACTGCAGCATGACGGTCATGCCGTCGGGGATGTAGTTGGCAACCAGCGTCGGCAGGCCGATGCCGAGGTTGACGTAGTAGCCGTCGCGCAGCTCCTTGGCGGCGCGGGCGGCCATCTGTTCACGGGTCCATGCCATTGGGGGCTCCTAGTGGTCAGTGGTCAGTCGTGAGTGGTCAGTGGTGGACGATTGCCAGCGAGGTCGGTTGTCAGCCGCGAACGGTTGGTGGAGGGCGGGCCGTCTTCGATGCTGCGGATCAGCGCGCGCAGCATTTTGCTGACACGGATCGCCACCTCTCTGCATGGTGCCGCACTCTCTGCATCGGCTACCTTTAACCGGGACGCCAGCAGAAGGTGCGTTTCCAGCTCTCGAACCGAACCTTGCGCGATCCTCAGAAAGTTCAGGAAATTGCCGGTTTGGTTGCGACCGTATCCCTCCGCGATGTTTGCGGGAATCGAGACAGCAGCCCTGCGGATCTGTGCGGACAACCCGTAGGTCTCTTCGCGAGGAAAAGTGGCGGTCAATCGGTAGCACTGCTCAGCCAGCGTCATAGCCAGCTGCCAGACTTCGAGGTCCTCGTACGATTGGATTTTCGGCCGCATGGCGATTTTTCCACTGACGACTGACCACTCACCACTCACGCCTTTCTTACCGTCCGCTGCTCGATGCGCTTCTCTGGCGTCGCATTCAAAATGATGCGCTGGACGAAGATGCCGGGCGTGTGGACCTGGTCGGGATCGAGCTCGCCCACCTCGACCAGGTGCTCGACCTCGGCAATCGTGATCTTGCCGGCGGTGGCCACGTTCGGATTGAAGTTGCGCGCCGTCATCCGGTAGATGAGGTTGCCGGACTTGTCGCCCTTCCAGGCCTTGACCAGGGCCACGTCGGCCTTGAGCGACCGCTCCAGGATGTACTTCTGCCCGTCGAACTCGGCGACCGGCTTGCCCTCGGCGACGATCGTGCCGAATCCCGTCTTGGTATAGAAGGCCGGAATGCCGGCGCCGCCCGCCCGCAGCTTCTCGGCCAGCGTCCCCTGCGGCGTGAACTCGAGCTCCAGCTCGCCCGCGAGATACTGCCGCTCGAACTCCTTGTTCTCACCGACGTAGGACGAGATCATCTTCTTGATCTGGCGCGTCGTTAGCAGCAGGCCGAGGCCGAAGCCGTCGACGCCGGCGTTGTTGGAGATGGCGGTGAGGTTCTTGGCGCCCGAGTCGCGCACGGCCGCGATCAGCGCCTCGGGAATGCCGCACAGGCCGAACCCGCCGACCGCCAATACCTGTCCGTCCTTGATCACGCCGTCGAGTGCCGCCTTGGCACTTGCAAAGACCTTGTCCACCTCACAACCTCGCTCTTCCTGCCGGCGTCCCGCCGCGCTGCATGGCTTTTGTACAAACTGAAGTCGGGTGGTGTCCAAGTCAATGTGACGGGATCGGCCGATCGCGGCGCTGTTGCCTGGCGATTGAGCATTCTCGACGTCATCCCGGCACTTGTTGCCGGGATCCAGGATGACGCTACTGGGCGAGCTCGGCCATGTTTCGATAGATATCCAGAGCCTCCGGGTTGGCGAGCGCCTCCCTGTTCTTGATGGCGCGGCCATGCACGATGTCGCGCACGGCGAGCTCGGAAATCTTGCCGGACTTGCTGCGCGGGATGTCGGCGACCTGGATGATGCGTGCCGGCACGTGACGCGGGCTGGCGCCGGTGCGGATTTGCTTCTTGATGCGGTCGCGCAGCTTGTCATCGAGCGCCATGCTCGCCTTCAGCACCACGAACAGGACAACGCGCACGTCGCCGTCCCAGTCCTGACCGATGACGATCGCCTCCACCACCTCCTCGAGCAGCTCCACCTGGCGGTAGATCTCGGCGGTGCCGATGCGCACGCCGCCGGGATTGAGCGTGGCGTCGGAGCGGCCGTGGATGATCATGCCGCCGTGCTCGGTCCACTCGGCGAAGTCGCCGTGGTGCCAGATGTTGTCGAAGCGGGCGAAATACGTCGCGTGGTACTTCTCGTTGTCCGGGTCGTTCCAGAAGCCGATGGGCATCGACGGAAACGGCTGCGTGCAGACGAGTTCACCCTTGCCGTGCGCCTGCGGCTTGCCCGCATCGTCGAATACCTCGACCGCAAATCCCAACGCCGGCCCTTGCATCTCACCCACGTAGACGGGCTTGGTCGGCACACCCAGCACGAAGCAGCCGCAGATGTCCGTCCCGCCCGACATCGAAGCCAGATGCACGTCGCTCTTCACGGCGTCGTAGATGTAGGCGAAGCTGTCCGGCGCCAACGGCGAGCCGGTCGAAAGGACGGTGCGGATGCTCGACACGTCGTGCGACGCGCCCGGCCGAAGCCCGGCCTTCTTGATGGCGTCGATGTATTTCGCCGACGTGCCGAAGAGGGTGGCCTTCTCCGCCTGCGCGTAGTCCCACAGGATATTGCCGTCGGGATGGAACGGAGAGCCGTCGTAGAGCAGGATGGTGGCCTCGGCGGCGAGTGCGGAGGCGAGCCAGTTCCACATCATCCATCCAAGCGTGGTGAAGTAGAACACGCGGTCGCCGGGCTTTATGTCGGCGTGCAACTTCTGCTCGGAGAGGTGCTTCAGCAGCGTGCCGCCGGCCGAGTGCACGATGCACTTCGGCATGCCGGTGGTGCCCGACGAGAACAGCACATAGAGCGGCTGCGCGAACGGCAGTCGCGTGAATTGCAATGGCTCGGCCTTGCGCGCGCTCACCGCGTCGTCCCAGGTCTGCGCGCGGCCCCCCGCGTGGATCAGGCCGGCGTTGAGGCCCTGCACCACCTGGCTGGCATGGCCGAGGTACGACACGATGATGACGGCGCGCACCGACGGCAGCTTGGCTGCGATCTGCGCCAGCTTGTCGGCGATGTCGATGGCCTTGCCGTTGTAGTAGTAGCCGTCGCTGGCGATCAGCACGGTGGGCTCGATCTGCCCGAAGCGGTCGAGCACGCCCTGCACGCCGAAATCGGGCGAGCACGACGACCACACCGCGCCGATCGAGGCGGTGGCGAGCGCGCTGATGATGCTCTCGGGCATGTTGGGCAGGATGCCGGCCACCCGCGCGCCGATCGTCACGCCGGCTTCGCGCAGCGCCTGGCTGGCGCGGGCGGTCTCGTCGCGCAGCTCGCCCCAGCTGACGCGGCGCTTCACCTTGTTCTCGCCCCAGAACACCAGCGCCGTGCCGGTGCCGGCCTTGCCCAGCAGGTTCTCGGCGAAGTTCAGGCGCGCGTCGGGAAAGAAGCGGGCGTTCTCTATCCTGTCGCCGTCGACCAGGAAGGGCGGCGCCCCCTTGTCGCCGATCACGCCGGCGAACTCCCACAGCCCGGACCAGAACGCCTCCGGGGACTGGACCGAGAAGCGATGCAGCTCGTCGTAGCCCGCAAACGACTTGCCCGTCCGCGATGACATCCAGCTTGAGAACACGGCCAGTGTCGTTTGAGCGGCACGCGTTTTCTCGGGTGTCCACAATAGGTCGGTCATCGGGGGCTTCCTGGAGCGGTTTGACTGGCTCTTTCTGTCACGTCGCGCTAATAAGGTGGAGGGGGTTGGTTGCGTCGCGTCGCAATGCGTGCCTTCGGGCATTACAGTCCAGCTTGCGCTCAGCGGCAACGGTTTGTAGAACGCAGGGATCGGTGCGCGAGCTTTGACTGACGGAACGTCGACCGAGTGCCCTTTTATGGGGCAGCGGCGCCAGCGCAACCGAGCAAGCCAGGTAAAGCTCACGGCATGAGACGCAAGAAAATCATTTCGCGGCTCACAACCCTCATCGTGGCTACGCTCGGCTGTCTGCTGCTCGCGCTATTGGCGCCCGTCTTTCTGGCCCAGCGCGCGATCGACGAGCCGTTCCTCGGCTACGCCGTGATGGCCTCGCCGCGCGATCTTCATGTCGTCACCTCGCCCATTCGGCTGAGCGAGGCTCCGCATCTGATGCTCACGCGCGGCTCGCTCTATGCCGACGGCAATGCCGTGGTCGGCACGCCGATCTCGCGCTTCGTGCTCGACGGCGCGGTGTTCAATCTCAATGCGTCGGGCTTGCAGGCCATCATGCCGAGCTTCGAGGCCGGCCCGGAAGCTGCCGGCGCGACATTCATTACGCCGCTCGTCGAGCAGCTGATGGCCATGAGCTTCGACGTGCTCATCGTGCGGCGCGGCACGCTCAACATCACAGCTTCCGACGGTACCTACGAGGCACTCGGCGACATCCAGGCTGAGCTGACCGGCGGGCGCAAGGGCCAGATCGCCGGCAAGGGCAGCTTCACGGTCCGCGGCCAGCGTCTTTCCTTCGACACCACCCTCACGTCGCCGGCCGACAAGCGCGCGCCGCAGCGCTGGGCGATGAAGGCCGCGCTGAAGGGCGATCTGCTGGAAGCTAGCTTCGACGGCCACCTCGATGCCGCGGAGGATCTGCAGCTCGCGGGTCTGACGGAGCTGAAGAGTCCCAGCCTGCGCCGCGCCGCGCGCTGGTTCGGCGTGCCGATATCCAACGCGGAAGGCCTCAACGCCCTTGTCGTCAAGGGCCAGATGAACTGGGCGCGGCGCACGGTCGCGATCGAGAAGGCCAAGGTGACCATCGACGGCAACGAGGCCACCGGCGCCGTGGTGCTCAACCTCGCCGGCGAGCGGCCGCTGATCGATGGCACGCTGGCCTTCGGTGGTCTCGATCTGACGCCCTACCTCGAAGCCGCGCGCGCGCAGTCCTTCGTGTTCGACCGGCAGACCGCGTCGTGGTCGGTGTTCGACCTGTCGTTTCCCCTGATCAAGTATGTCGATGCCGATCTGCGCATCTCCGCGCCCAAGGTCGTGCTCAAGGACTACGGGCTCGGCCGCGGCGCCGTCACCATCTCGGTGCGCTCGGGCAAGCTGCTGGCGGAGCTGGCCGAGCTCGAGCTGCATTCGGGCACGGTCAGCGGGCAGATCACGGCCAATACCAACGAGCTGGTGCCGCGCTACGCGCTGCGCGGCAAAATCGAGAATTTCGAGGCGGGTCCGGCCGGCGCTTCGCTGTTCGGCGCCTCCGTGCTGACCGGCCGCTCGACGCTCCTGATCGATATCGCGGGCGCGGGGCAGACGCCGGCGCAGCTGCTGCGCCAGCTGTCGGGCAAGGCGACGCTGAGCATGCCCGAAGGCGGCAAGCTGCCGCTCGATCTCAAGGCCGTGCGCGCTGCCGCCAAGGCCGATGGGCCGCCCGGCTGGGGGCAGATGGTCAAGGGCCAGGTCGGGCTGGATCAGATCGAGGCCAAGGCGCTCATCAAGGATGGCGTGCTGGTGGCGGAGACGGTGCTGGCCCGCAGCGGCGCCATCGGGCTCGGCGCCACGGGGCGCGTCGATCTGGCCGAGCAGACGCTCGATCTGCGCCTGCTCATGAAGCCCAACGTGCCGACCGACCGCCCGCTCAAGCCCGCCGACGTCGTCGACGGCGAGGCGGTGGCGCTGCGCGGCTCCTGGCACACGCCCTTCGTGCGCGCCGAAAGCGCTCCCAAATAGCGGGGCGGTCGTCATACCGGGGCTTGTCCCCGGTATCCAGCCATCCCCACGCTCTGGCTACTCCGGAGTTCGCTGCGCGCTGGATCCCGGGAATTGAATCCCGGGATGACGAGGGTGTTGGGTCATCGCTACTGCGCGACCCAACCGACACTGACGCCCTACTCGTACGTTTCGTCGTAGCAGGGGATGACAATCGGATTCTCGATCAGCCGCAGGTCGATCGGCTTCAGAGCGATCAGCTTGGGATTGCTGGGCATCGGGTTGGCCTTGCCGCGCGGTGCGTTCATCCAATGGTCGGCCCCCGGGATCTTGTCGATGCCCAGGGGAAAGATGGTCAGCTTGTCCTGCTCGAACTTGAGTCTCAGGAAATTCTTGTAGTTCTTGATGCGCAGCGCGGCGAAGGCCTGCTCGGAGTGCATCCGGCCAAGCACGCCCGTCAGCACCCAGTAGAAGCCCCACAGCGATCCCCCGAACAGCGCGCCGAAGGTGATCATCAGGGTCGGATAGGCGGTGAAGCCCACCAGCTCGCGCACCGGCGAGGGTTTCTGCTGGCCGGTCGGAGACGCGGGCGCCGACGCGGAGCGCTCGCGCGGCTGCGTTTGCCGCTGCAGCGGCTCCAGCGATTCCCGGATCACGTCGCGCACCACCGGGGCCTGCTCCTGGCGCCCGTGGTAGATCGCATCGAGCTGCCTCTCGATCGGCGGCGTCATCCAGTTGTTCAGCGTCACCACGAACAGCGAGAGCGTGAACATGGCGATCAGGTGGGCCGCGAAGTGCAGGGTGCCGACGATGAACTTGGTGGCGTAGCGGCGGAAGCCCGGCCTGTCGATGGCATCGACATACCAGATCAGCGTGGCATAGAGCCCGCCCAGCATCGTCACCAGGCTGATCGAGGCGATCATCGCCTGCACGAGATAGAGCGGCATGTACGGCAGCACATCTAGGAGCGTCGTGCCATCCGGCGCGGGCATGCCGAGCCTGTCGATCTTGCCGCCCGCTATGTTGTACTGGCTGACGAGGTTCTGGAACTGCCAGGTGACCAGCCAATAGAGCAGGCCGACGCCGACGGCGAAGCCCGGATTGTAGAATGGGAACAGGATGTTGCCGAGGCTGAGCAGGTAGCTCTGGGCCTTGCTCGGATAGCATTTGGGTGCCTGCGGCCGCAGCGGCTGGCGCTTGCGCTTCGGCCCCATGCCGATGGTGGGGGCCTGCAGCGGCTCGAGCGCGTCCTTCACGTCCTGCACCGCCTGCTCGACCACGCCCTCGGCGGCCTTGGTGTTGCGCTTGAGGCGGATGTCGTACTCGCGCGCCTTCCAGGCCTCGCCCGGACGCCCCCCGGTGGCATCGTCGCCCGCGCCTTCGGCGTCCTCCGGGCGCTCCGGCCAGCGCACCGAGATGTTGTTCTTGAGGACGTGGGTCGGGTGCAGGAAGGCGCCGCCGCCGCCCGAGGTGATGAAGTGCACGTCCAGCTCGTGCGCGTAGTAGCGGTTGTAGTTGTGCCAGTCGCCGGCGATGACGGCGACGATGCGGGCGCCGCGCTTGCGCGCGATGGTGGAGATCTTGAAGAAATTCTCCTCCTCGTCCAGGCCGCCCAGGTCCGCCAGCATCCACGAGGGCTCGGCCAGACAGATGATGAGGTTGTCCTTGGGCCCCATCTGCCGCGCCACCTCCTCGAAGTAGTTCACCTGCGAGCTGTCGAGATACTTGGAGAACTGGATGTCCGCGCCCCAGATCCACCAGTTGTGCGGCAGCCTGAGCGCCCAGTAGCTGCGGTGCTGCTGGCATTGCCAGCCGCCGATCACGTTGCCCTTGTTGTTGGAGAGCTTGTCGCGCGAGGAGCAGAACAGGCTGTCGAAGGCGTTGAGGCCGTCGTACCAGTCGTGGTTGCCCGGGATCGCAAACAGCTTGCGGTCCGGATCGCGCACCGAGAAGGCCCAGTTGAACGGCTGCAGCAGGCGCTTCTTGTATTCCTCGCGCGTGGCCTGCGGGTAGCACTGGTCGCCGCCCATGATCAGGATCTCGCCGTGCTGCAGGCGGCCGGCGCCGCGCACGTCGAGGTCGTCCTGCGCCAGCAGGTAGGCCAGCGTGTAGGTGGGGTCGAAGCCGTCGCCGACGTCGGCGACGTAGTCGACCCAGAAGGCGCCGCTGTCGTCGCAGGCGATGCACTTGTGCGGGTCGGCCGACTGCGGATCATGATAGTCGTAGCGCGCGATCAGCTCCTTGTCCTCGGCCGGGTCCGTGACGGCTTGCATCAGGCGCTGGTCGGCATACTGCCCGAACACCGACGAGACGAGTGTGCGCACGCCGATGCGTGCCAGCAGCCGCGGGTCGTACCACGACACCATCTTGGGCAGCTTGCCCATGCGCAGTTGCCGCAGCGGACTGAGCTCCATGCCTAACCTCCCCTGGCGACCCGTCGGGGACGCCTACCCACGCAACTGCCGCGCCACCCCCGCTCGCCAGCAGAGCACGTTCAGCCGGTGGCTGGACAGGCCCTGGAGCAGGATCGCTCAGATCAGAAGCGACCCTGCTCTAAACGTGACGCGGCAATTCGGCGGAAGAAAGAACTCCGGCGACTGCGCGGGCACGAGCGTGGCTGAAATACCCCACCCGCAAGGGTTGTCGCACTGCGGCGGGGCGCGGGCCGGCCTACCACGTGCGCCGGGGCCCGGTGTCGATGTGGAACACGCCGCGGCCATAGTGCTTGAGGCCGCCGACCTGCCGGTTACCCTTCAGGAAGGCCAGCACGGATTGCGGGTTGGACGCGATGCGGAAGTCGACCGCGCTGCCGGTGAGGTGGTAGGAGCGCTTGGCGCCGCCGACCTTGCGGTTGTGCCTGCGGCTGCGGCAGGTCGAGTTGACCTGGACGGCGCCGAAGGCGGCCGCGACCTCGGCCAGCACGCCTTGCAGGGGCTTTGCCAGGCAGTCGGCGGAGGCGACCCAGCGGATCGGGCCGCCGAACAGACTCGGCAGCTCCTTGGGGGCCGGCGCCATGAACTCGCGCCCCAGGCTTGCCACCATGGGCCCCAGCGGGTTGCGCGGCTGCACTTCGGCCTGCGGCCTCGATGTCTCCGACACCGACGACTGGCGGGCTGGATCGGGCGCCGGCGTGGGGGCGAGGCTGGCGACTTGCGACCCGCGCCGGCTGCGCTGCGCGCTGCGGCGCTCGAGCGGCGCGCTGCGCTGGGGCCGCGCCTCGTCGTCCTCGGCGTCCCGTTCGATGGTGCCCCGGTGCCGAGGACGCCTCCCCTCTTCGCGTGCGCGCTCCGCCAGGCGCTTGTCGATCTCGACGGTTGCCCAGTTGTCATCCGTCGATGCGCGCGCTCCCTGTGCGTGCAGCGAAAGTCCGGCGCCGGCGACGGCCACCAGCAGCAATCGCTTCGCTCGTGCGCGGGGGGCACCGCAGTGCCGTGCATCGGCAATCAACCGCATGTCGCATACTCCATCGATGATTGAGGACGGCCGCATCCGTTGCGTTGCGAGAACGCGTCGATCGCAGCCGATGTGGTTAACCCCGCTAACCCGCCTGGCTGGGTAGCGTGATGCCCTCCGTGGCGGGACAAACTTCGTTAACAATGGTTAATGCCGGAAAATGTTCCGCGCGCGTTCGGCAGCCGCTACAAATCAGCGCGCAGGGAGGTGGGTCGCCGGCGCTCGAGGCGACAACTATCGGTTGCAGCGATCGGCCTTCAGCCCAGGCTTTTCGCCTGCTCCCGCAGCAGGAACTTCTGTATTTTTCCGGTCGAGGTCTTCGGCAGCGGCCCGAACACGACCGTGCGCGGCACCTTGAAGTGCGCCATGTTGGCGCGGCAGAAGGCGATGATGGCCTCGGCCGTGACGGGCCCGCTGCCCTCTTTCAGCGTCACGAAGGCGCACGGGTGCTCGCCCCATTTCGCGTCGGCGCGCGCCACCACCGCGGCTTCCATCACCTGCGGATGGCGATAGAGCACCTCCTCGACCTCGAGCGAGGAGATGTTCTCGCCGCCCGAGATGATGATGTCCTTGGAGCGGTCCTTGATCTCGGCGCTGCCGTCGGCGTGCCACACCGCGAGGTCGCCCGAATGGTAGGAGCCGCCGGCGAACGCCGCGTCGGTTGCCGCCTCGTTCTTGAGGTAGCCCTTCATCAGCGTGTTGCCGGTCAGCATGAGCTCGCCGATGCTGGCGCCGTCCCGCGGCTTCGGCGCCATTGTTTCAGGATCGGCCACCAGCATCTGCTCCACCAGCGGATTGGAGATGCCCTGGCGCGCCATGCGCGTGTAGCGCTCAGTGATCGGCAGCGCGTCCCACTCGACCATTGGCGCGCAGTAGGTCGCCGGCCCATAGGCCTCGGTAGTGCCGTAGAGGTGCAGCACCTCGAAGCCCATCGCCTCCATGCGCTCGATGACGATCGCCGGCGGCGCGGCCCCGCCGGTCGCCACCTTGGTGCGCAGCGGCAGCGGCCGCTTGGTGTCGGCCGGCGCGTGCACCAGCATGTTGAGCACGATCGGCGCGCCGCACATGTGCGTCACGCGCTGCTCGGCGATGGCGTCGAAGACGCGCTTGGGCTCGACCTTGCGCAGGCACACGTGCGTGCCGCCGGCCGCCGTCACCGCCCACGTGAAGGTCCAGCCCGAGCAGTGGAACATCGGCAGCGTCCACAGATAGCGGCTTTCGTGGTCGAGCTTGAAGGTCAGCGCGTTGGCGAGCGCGCCGAGATAGGCGCCGCGGTGGCTGTAGACCACGCCCTTGGGGTTGCCGGTGGTGCCCGAGGTGTAGAGCAGGCAGATGCTGTCCCACTCGTCCTCGCAGCCGGCATAGGCGAAGTCGGCATCGCCCGCGGCGATGAACCCCTCGTACTCGATGCCGCCGAAGCTCGGCGCGCCCGCCGTCTCCGCATCGGCGATGTCGATCACGATCGGCCGCTTGGCGCCCAGTGTTGCCAGCGCCGGGGCGATGGTGGCGTGAAACTCGCGGTCGGCCAGCAGCAGCTTGGCCTCGCCGTGCTCCAGGCAGAACGCGATCAAGGGCGCATCGAGGCGGACGTTGATGGGGTTCAGCACCGCGCGCAGCATCGGCACCGCATAGTGCGCCTCCAGCATCGCCGGCGTGTTGGCGGCCAGGACGGCAACGCTGTCGCCCCGCCCGATGCCGGCCTTGCTCAGCGCATGCGCCAGCCGCCGCGCACGGGCGTAGAACTCGCGATAGGTGAATCGCTGCTCGCCGTGCACGATGGCGACGCGGTCGCCGAAGAAGTCGGCTGCCCGCTTGAGGAAGCTCACCGGGCTCAGCGGCACGAAGTTGGCCGAGCGCTTGCGCAATTCCGGCCGCTCGTGCATCGCCGCCCTCTCGCTGCGCCCGAACAGCTTCACGTCATCACCCCATCGCCAGCAGGTGGCCGCCGTCGACCGTTACGACGCTGCCGGTCATGAACCGCCCGGCGTCCGAGGCGAGCACCAGCAGCGGCCCATCGAGCTCCTCGACGGCGCCGGCCCGGCCCATGGGCACGCGCGCCATCATGCGCTTGCCGGCCTCGCTGGCGAGATACGCGTCGTTGAACTCGGTGGCGAAATAGCCGGGCGCCAGGGCGTTGACGCGGATGCGGTCGCGCGCCAGCTCCAGCGCCATCGATTTCGTGAGGCTCACCACCGCCGCCTTGCTGGCCGAATAGGTCGACAGCCCCTTGATGACGCCGAAGCCCAGCAGCGAGGCGATATTGATGATCGAGCCGCCGGCGCGGTTGGCGGCCATGCGGCGCGCCGCCTCCTGGCCGACGCGGAACACGCCGTCGAGGTTGACGGACATCACCGCGCGCCACTCCTCCTCGCTGGTCTTGCTGAAAAAGGAGTTGGACGGCACGCCGGCATTGTTGATCAGGATGGTGATCGGCCCCAGCGCCGCTTCCGCGTCGGCGAAGCCGCGCGCCACCGAGGCGCCGTTCGTCACATCGACGGCGACAGCCACGGCCTGCCCGCCGCTGCTCCGAATCTCAGCCTCGAGCTGCTGCAGGACATCGAGGCGCCGCGCCGCCAGCGCGACCTTGGCACCCGCCCCGGCCAGCACGCGCGCGAAGTGACGGCCGAAGCCGGAGGAGGCCCCCGTCACCAGCGCGGTCTTACCCTGCAGAGAGAACAAGCCGCTCGCCATCACCCGCTCGAGCTCTAGGCCGTCAATCCCGGCACCTGGCCGAGGAAGTCGCGCTTGCCGACCTCCACGCCGTTATGACGCAGGATGGCGTAGGCGGCCGTGGCATGGAAGAACAAATTCGGAATGACGAATTGCAGCAGGTAGGGCTGGCCCTTGAAGGTGACGGGGTTGCCGCCGATCTTGATGGTCACCTCGCGCGCCTCCGAGCCGTCGATCTGCGCCGGCTTGAAGCTCAGCACATATTCGCTCGTCTTCTTGGCGCGCTCCTTCAATTCCGCGAAGGTCTTCTCGTTGTCGGCCCAGCCCGGCACCTCGACGCCGGCCAGCCGTGCCGAGGCACCCTTGGCGAAGTCGCACACGGTCTGCACCTGGCGGCTCAGCGGAAACATGTCGGGCGCCAGCCGGCAGCCCAGCAGCACCGCGGGATCGATCTTCTTCGCCGCGGCGTGCGCTTCGCCCTTGTCCAGCACCTTCGTCAGGGCGCCGAGGACCTGCGCGAACACCGGCACCGAGGCCTGATACATCGTGAGCGACATGAGCATACTCCCCCCGCGGCGTCCGGCGCCGCTGTTGAACGATGGGGCATGTATAGCGAGGCGCCGCGGCCGATACAAACGCGCCCGCCGCCCCTACTCTGCCGCCATCGGCCAGGCCGCTGCCTCGCTCTTGGGGGGTGCGATTGGCGCCGGCGCGGGCTCGTCGATCGGGCCGACGAAGCGGCTCGTCAGTCGCCAGCCGAACCGGGCGATGTCGTCCATCACCGCGAACACCGCCGGCACGAACACCAGCGACAGCAGCGTCGACGACATCAGCCCGCCGATCACCGCGATCGCCATCGGCGCGCGGAACTCGCCGCCCGAGCCCGTTCCCAGCGCCGAGGGCAGCATGCCGCCGATCATGGCGATGGTGGTCATGACGATCGGCCTCGCGCGCTTGCGGCCGGCGTCGACGATCGCCTCGGTCAGCGGGACCCCGCGCTTCATCTGCTCGACTGCGAAATCGACCAGCATGATCGCGTTCTTGGTGACGATGCCCATCAGCATCAGGATGCCGATCACCACCGGCAGGCTGATCGGCTGGGAGGTGATGGCCAGCGCCACGATGGCGCCGCCGATCGAGAGCGGCAACGAGAACAGGATGGTGATCGGCTGCAGGAAGCTGCCGAACAGCAGCACCAGCACGGCGTAGACCATCATGATGCCGGCACCCATGGCCTTGGCGAAGCTTTCGAACACCTCGCCCATGATCTCGGCGTCGCCGAACTGCTTGATCTCGACACCCGCCGGCAGGTTCTTGGCGGCCGGCTGCGCCATCACGGCGTCGACGGCCTTGCCGAGCGGGGTCTTGCCGACCAGGTCGGCGCCGATCAGCACGCGACGCATGCGGTCGTAGCGGTCGATCGCGGTGGGGCCCTGGCCGAGCTCGAAGCGGGCGACCGAGGAGAGCGGCACGGCCGCGCCCGAGGTGGTGGCGACCTTGAGCGATTCGAGCAGCTGGCGGTCGCCGCGTGCCCGCTCCTCGAGCTGCACGCGGATCGGCACCTGCCGTTCGCCGACGTCGAACTTGGCGAGGTTGGCGCCGATGTCGCCGATGGTGGCGATGCGCACGGCTTCCGAGATCGCCTCGGTGGAGACGCCGAGCTCGGCGGCGATATCGGTGATCGGCACCACGCGCAGCTCGGGCCGGTCCAGCTCTGCCGTCGACACCACGTTGGCGAGCAGCGGGATGCGCTTGGCCTGGCTGGTCAGCTCGGCTGCGGCATGTGTCACCGCCGCGGCGTCGCGTCCGGAGGCCACGAGCTGCAGCTGGCGCTGGCCGTTGTCCTGCAGGAACCAGAAGCGGATGTCGGGCGTGTCGGCCAGGCCGTAGCCGATCGCTTGCTTGACCTGCGCCTGGCTGAGCGTGCGCTTCTCCTTCGCCACCAGGTTGATGACCAGGGTCGCCTTGCGCACCTCGGCACCCGAGCCCATCACCCGGCCGCCGTTGATGAACACGCTCTTGACCTCGGGCCGCGCGCGGATCTGGCGCGCGATGCCGTCCGCGACCACGCGCGTCTCGGCCATGCGCGTGCCGGGCGGCAGCTCGATGGCGAGCAGCGTGCGCCCGGTATCCTCGGCCGGCAGGAAGCCCGAGGGCAGCAGGTAGAAGCTGCCGATCGAGCCCGCGAAGATCAGCAGGCCCAGACCCACCGCCTTGTAGTGATGCGACACCGACCAGCGCACCAGCCGCGTATAGCCCCGCAGCAGGTAGCCTTCCTTGTCCTCACGATGATGGGCGCGCATGAAGTAGGCGGCGAGCAGCGGCGTGATCAGCCGCGCCACCAGCAGCGAGAAGATGACGGCGAACGCCACCACCAGGCCGAACTGCTTGAAATACTGGCCGGCGATGCCGCCCATGAAGCTCACCGGCACGAACACGGCGACGATCGTGAAGGTGATGGCGATGACGGCAAGCCCGATCTCGTCAGCCGCCTCCAGCGCCGCACGATAGGCGCTCTTGCCCATGCGCATGTGGCGCACGATGTTCTCGATCTCGACGATGGCGTCGTCCACCAGGATGCCGGTGACGATGGTGATGGCGAGCAGGCTGACGAGGTTGAGCGAGAAGCCCGCCACATCGAGCGCCCAGAACGCCGGGATGATGGACAGCGGCAGCGCGATGGCCGCAATCAGCGTGGCGCGCCAGTCGCGCAGGAAGATGAGGACCACGATGATGGCGAGGACGGCGCCCTCGATCATGGTCTTCATGGTCGATTCATAGGCGCCCAGCGTGTAGGCCACCATCGAGTCGATCAGCTTCAGCTCGACGTTGGGGTGGGCGCGCTTGAGCTGCTCGATCTTCTTGGCCACGTCGGCGGCGACCACCACGTCGCTCGCGCCCTTGCCGCGCGAGATGGCGAACGCCACCACGTTGGCGCCGTCGAGCGCGGCGAAGGTGCGCGGCTCGGCCGTGCTGTCCGTCACCGTGCCCAGCTGGTCGAGGCGCACCTTGCGGCCGCGCGGCAGCACGATCATGGCGGCGGCGAGGTCGGCCACCGTCTGCTTGCCGGCGAGCGTGCGGATCGCCTGCTCGCGCCCGCCGATTTCGCCGCGGCCGCCGGCGAGGTCGACGTTGGTGGCCCGCAGCTGCCGGTTGATGTCGCCGGCGGTGATGCCGAACGCCAGCAGCCGGTCGGGGTCGAGGGCGACGCGGATCTCGCGCTCGACGCCGCCGAAGCGATCGATCTGCGATACACCCTTGACGCCCTGCAGCGCGCGCACGACCACGTCGTCGACGAACCAGGACAGCTCCTCGGGCGTCATGCCCGGGGCCTTCGCCGCGTAGGTCTGGATCGGCAGGCCCTCGATCTCGATGCGCGTCACGATCGGCTCTTCGATGGTGCGCGGCAGCTCGGAGCGGATGCGGGAGACGGCGTCCTTGACGTCGTTGAGCGCCCGGTCCTGGTTGGTCTCCAGGCGGAACTCGATGGTCGTCACCGAGGAGCCCTCGGTCACCGTCGAGGTCTGGTGCTTGACGCCGCTGACGCCGGCAATCGCATCCTCGATCCGCTTGGTGACCTGCACCTCGAGCTCGGACGGCGCCGCGCCCGACTGATAGACCCGCACCTGCACGATCGGAATGTCGATATTGGGAAAGCGCGTCACCGCCAGCTGCCCGAAGCTGACCCAGCCGAGCGTGACCAGCACCAAGAACAGCACCAGCGACGGCACCGGGGTGCGGATCGACCAGGCGGAGATGTTCCAGTTCATACTAGTGTCCCGATTCCGAAGTTCGCCTGTGCTCAATCCTAGGGTCCCGAGCGAACTTCGGAATCACAAGGGACACTAGAATCATAGGTTTGCTAGTGTGATTCAGATCGAGAAATTCGCTCTGAGGGGAGCCGCGAGCGCCGGCGAATTTCTCGATCATCACACTAGCGCGCCTCGCTCAGCTTGGGCTTGTTGCTCAGCACCGGCCGCACGGCGTCGCCGTCGCGCAGGAAGGTGCCGGAGCGCGCCACCACCAGGTCGCCGTCGGCAAGCCCCTCGCGCACCTCGACCAGGGCGGCGGCGGCGAGCCCGGTCTTGACGATGCGGGTCTCGACGCGGTTGTCGCGCACCACCTGCACGGAAGCGCCCACCGGCCCGTACAGCACGGCGGAGGCCGGCACCGCGAGCCCGCGGCCGGTGGCGGTTTGGATGCTGCCGCGGGCGAAGGCGCCGACGCGCAGGGCGGGATTGTCGCCGATGAAGATGCGCACGCGTCCGAGCCGCGTCGCCTTGTCGACCTCGGGCGATACCAGCCGCACCTTGCCCTCGACCTCGCCGGCGCCGGCCACATCGATGCGCACCGGCTGGCCCTGCTTGATGTTGGCCATGCGCGTCTCGGTGACCTCGGCGTCGAGCTCGATCTCGCCGTTGGCGACGATGCGGAACATCGGCTCGGCGGCGCCGGCGGCAAAGCCGCCGATGCGCGCCATGCGGCGGCTGATGATGCCGTCGGCGGGGGCGACCACCTCGGTGCGCCCGCGCCGCCACATCAGCTCGCGCCGCTGCGCCTCGATCTGGGCCTTCTCGGCCTCGGCGACCTTCAGGCCGTCACGCGCGGCCAGCAGCTGCGCGGCCGCGGTGCGGGCCGCCTGCTCGCGGCTGTCGTAGGCGCTCTCGGCCATGTGGCCCGCCGTGCGCAGCGGCTTGGCGCGCTCGAACGCATTGCTGCTCTCGGTGACGCGTGCCTCGGCCTGCACGATCGCGCTGCGGGCCTGGGCGATCGCCGCCGCGGCGCGGGCGAGGCCCGCGTCGTTCTGCGCCACTTGGGCCTCCAGGGTGTCGGCGACCAGCTTTGCCAGCACGTCGCCCTTTTTCACGCGCTGGCCTTCGTCGGCCAGCACCTCGGTGATGCGCAGGCCTTCGACCTCGGGACCGACCAGGATCTCCTCGCGCGGCACCAGCGATCCCGTGGCGAGCACCGTCTCGGTGAAATGCGCCGGCTCCACGCGCGCGACGGTGACCGCCGCGGCCGTGGCGATCGTCTCGGCCACCACCTTCTCCTTGGCATTGCTCTCCGCCGGTCCGCTCGGGCGCGGCAGCTGCTTGCCCACCAACGTCAGTGAGACCATCACGAAGGCGATGACCAGCACGCCGCCAATCAGGACTTTTCTCATGACCGGTCTCTCACTGCTCGGATCGATTGTTGTTTTCGGGTGCCTGCGACGCCGCCGGGATCGGATTGAGGAGGCTGCGGATAAGGTGCAACACCGCCGGCATGACGGCCTTGGGATCGAACGTGGGGTCGACCGCGCGGCGCCAGAACATGCCGTCCGAGACGACGATGAAGGCCTTGGCGACGGTTGGGATGTCGAACGCCGGCGCGATGCGACCCTCGTCTTTCAGGCGCTGGAACAGCTTCTCGAAGCTTTCCGCGATGAAGCGGTCGACCCTCTGGAAGATCTCGCGCACGCGCGGATTGCGCGTCGCCTCCAGGCCGATGTCGATGCACTTGCGGTCGCTCTCGACCGGCGCCTCGAGAAAATATTGCTCGCCCAGCGCCTTCAGCGCCTCCAGGAAGTCGGTGGCCGACGCCAGCGCAGCGAAGCGCTCGGCGAACTCTGCCCGGTCGCGCTCGCACATGCCGGCGATCAGGGCTTCCTTGCCGTCGAAATAGACGTAGAGCGCGCCGGGGCTGACGCCCGCCTCCCTGCAGATGTCGTGCACGGTGGTGCGGTGGAAGCCGGTGCGCGCGAAGCAGACCTCGGCGGCATCGAGGATGTGCTCGCTTCGGGCGCGCTGGATGTCGGGCTTGAGTTTGGGCATGGACGGACCGGCTTTTCCTTGACGGCCAGAAGCTGTCTTATCGCGTTGCACAAAACAAAACGAACGGCCGTTTTATTTCCGAAGAAGCCGGCGAAGTCAAGGCGCTCTCGCGGTATTCCGGGGCCGCGGCGATCACATCCACGTTATTGCGCCGAGTCCGGCCGGCACCGACGTGCGCCGCATCATGTACGTTTGAGGCCCGGCGAATCCTTCGGTCACATCCGGCGGGCGAGCACGTCGACCCGACGGCCGCATACCCGAGGTCGGGGTGCTGTGGACAGCCCGACCCGCCACCGGACGTCCGCAGACCGATCGGGACGGTGGCCACTGCATCGCCGGACTGCCCCATAGGCGGTGGTGCGACGCGCGTGCTACGTGACGCACGGCACCAATTTTTGGCACCCCGACCGCTCGAAGCCCGAAGGCCCCTATGATCCCCCTGCTCAAAGGCCTGCGCATCCTCGATCTCACCTCCGTCATCCTCGGCCCCTACGCCACCCAGATCCTGGGCGACCTCGGCGCCGAGGTCATCAAGGTCGAGCCGCCGGAAGGCGACAGCATGCGCCCGGTGGCGCCGGTCGCCGCGGGGGGCATCAGCGCCATCTTCGCCAACAACAACCGCAACAAGCGCTCCGTCGTGCTCGACCTCAAGACCGAGGCGGGGCGCGCGGCGCTGATGAAGCTCGTTCCCACCTGCGATGCCTTCGTGCACAACATGCGCCAGCAGGCGCTCGACAAGCTGGGCTTCACCTACAAGGCCGTGCGCGGCGCCAACCCCAAGATCGTCTACGCCGCCGCGGTCGGCTTCGGCCGTCACGGCCGCTATGCCGGCAAGCCCGCCTACGACGACGTGATCCAGGCGGCGTCGGGCTTCGCCGGCCTGTTCCAGATGCGTGACGGGACGCCGCTCTATGCGCCCACCATTGCCGCCGACAAGGTGTCGGGCCTGCATCTGGCCTATGCCGTGATGGCCGCCCTGCTCTATCGCGAGCGCACCGGCAAGACGCCCGGCTACGTCGAGGTGCCGATGTTCGAGCTGATGGCGGCCTTCTCCTTGAGCGAGCACTTGAGCTCTGCCACCTTCGACGAGCCCGGCAAGGTCGGCTACGTGCGCGTGCTCTCGCCCAGCCGCCGGCCCTACAAGACCAAGGATGGCTGGGTCGGCGTGCTGCCCTACACGCAGCGCAACTGGACCAAGATCCTGACCGAGATCGGCCGCCCCGAGGTGGCCGAGGCCGCCTGGTTCAAGGATGCCACCGAGCGCAGCCGGCGCGTCGACGAGCTCTACGATATTCTGGCCGGAGCGCTGGCCACCCGTAGCTCGGCCGAATGGCTCGCGCTCTTCGAGCGCCTCGACATTCCCCATTCACCGGTGCGCACGCCGCAGGAGCTGTTGTCCGATCCGCACTTGGCCGACGTCGGCTTCTTTGCCACCAACTTCGCCGGCGAGACCCCAGTGACGCGCACGCTGCGCCAGGCCGTGAACGTTGAAGATGTCACGAGCGAGCGCGACCTGCCGCCACCCCGACTTGGCGCCGACACCGCCGACATCCTGCGCCAGGCCGGCTGCACCGAGGCCGAGATCGGCGCCGTGCTGCCGCGGTCAGGACGCTGATTTGTCATCCCGGTGCTTGTCACCGGGATCCAGCGATCCGCAGGCTCCGGAGCAATCTGATGGATGGATCCCGGGCACGCCGGCCTTCGCCGGTGCAGGCAAGGCCCGGGATGACAGCTACGCCGCACGCTCCAGCACCACCGCGATGCCCTGGCCGACACCGATGCACATCGAGACCAGCGCGTAGCGGCCCTTGGTGCGCTGCAGCTGGCGTATGGCGGTGAGCGCGAGGCGCGCGCCCGAGGCGCCCAGCGGATGCCCGACCGCGATCGCGCCGCCGTTGGGGTTCACGCGCGGATCGTTCAGCGGCAGCCCGAGGCCCTTGAGGCACGCCAGCACCTGCGCCGCGAACGCCTCGTTGATCTCGATCACGTCCATGTCCTTGAGCGCGAGGCCCGCGCGCTCCAGCGCCTTGCGCGACGCCGGCACGGGGCCGAAGCCCATGATGCGCGGCGGCACGCCGGCCACGGCGGTTGCGACCACGCGCGCCATCGGCCTCACGCCCACCTTGTCGCCGGCATCGCGGCTGGCGATGATCAGCGCCGCCGCTCCGTCGTTGATGCCGGACGCGTTGCCGGCCGTGGTCACGCCGTCCGCCAACAGCGGCTTCAGCTTGAGCAGCGTGTCCATCGTGGTATCGGCACGCGGGTGCTCGTCCTCGGCCACCACGACGTCGGGCTTGCCCTTGCCTTGGGGAAGCGACACGGGGCGGATCTCGCCCTTGAAGAACCCTTCCGCGTTCGCCTTGGCATATTTCTGCTGCGAGCCGAGCGCGAACAGATCGCACTCCTCGCGCGAGAGCTGGTGGTCGCGGGCGAGGTTGTCGGCGGTCTGCGGCATGGTGTCGGCGCCGTACAGGCTCTCGATCTTGGGATTGGGGAAGCGGGCGCCAAGGGAGGAATCGAACACGGTGAACGTCTTGGCGAACGCCTGCTCCGCCTTGCCGACCACGAACGGCGCGCGCGTCATGCTCTCGACGCCGCCGGCCACGCACACGTCGGCCTCGCCGCAGGTGATGGCATGCGCCGCGCCGATCAGCGCGTTGAGGCCCGAGCCGCACAGCCGGTTGTGCACGGCGCCGGGCGTCTCCACCGGCAGGCCCGCCAGCAGCAGCGCGTGGCGGGCGACGTTGCGGCTGTCCTCGCCGGCCTGGCTGGCGCAGCCGACCGAGACGTCATCGATGATCTCCGGCGCGAAGCCCGAGCGCGCCACCACTTCCTTGATCACGCAAGCCAGCAGGTCGTCGGGGCGCACGCGCGCCAGCGCGCCGGCGTTGCGGCCGAACGGCGTGCGCAGTCCATCGTAGATATACGCTTCGAGCATAGCCCCTCGTCCCCTTGCCCAATCGTGTGAATGTGGTCTGCGGAGCCGGGGCGCCCGCCCCTGCCTCGGCCCTCAGGCAGACTTGTACACTTTGGGGCCGCGCAAGGCGAGCACCAGTTCGGCCATGATCGAGAGCGCGATCTCCTGCGGGCTCTGCGCGCCGATGTTGATGCCGATCGGGGAGTGGATGCGGGCGATCTCGTCCTTGCTGAAGCCGGCCTCGGCGAGGCGCTGCGTGCGCTTGGCGTGATTGCGCCGGGAGCCCAGCGCGCCGACGTAGAAGCAGGGCGCGCGCATGGCAAGCTTGAGGGCCTCGTCGTCGATATGTCCGACATGCGCCAGCGCCACCACCGCCGTGTACGCGTCGAGACCGATCTTCGGCAGCGTGTCCTGCGGCCACTCGGTGTCGAGCCGGATGCCGGGGAAGCGCGCCTCCGCCGCGAATGCCGTGCGCGGATCGACCACGATCACCTCGTAGCCGGCGATCTTCACCAGCTGCGCCAGGATCTGGCCGATGTGCGTCGCGCCAATGATGAGGATGCGCGCAGGCGGCACCATCGCATGCAGGAACACCTCGCCGTCGGCCGTCGTCTGCAGCTCGCTCTCGCCGCTCTCGAGGCCCTTGCGCACGGACGGATCGACCCCGGTGTCGTCGCGGCTGAAGAGCTCGTGCGCGCCGTCGCTCAGTCGGGTGCGCACGAGGAGGCCCTTGCGCCCGGTGCGCGCCTCGAGCGCGCGCTGGACCAGCGGCAGGCCGCTCGTCTTTTCCAGGCGCTCGATGAAAACCTTGATCTGGCCGCCGCACGGCAGCCCCACCTGCCAGGCGGTCTCGTCGGCGACCCCGAACTCCATCGTCTTGGGCTTGCCGCTGGCGAGGATCTCCTCGGCCTCCGCGATCACCTCGCCCTCGACGCAGCCGCCCGACACCGAGCCCTCGAAGCGCCCGTCGGCAGCCACCACCATCTGCCCGCCGACCCCGACCGGGGCCGAGCCCCAGGTGCCGACCACGGTCGCCATCGCGACGCGACCGTCCGCGTCCAGCCAGGAGCGCGCGGCCTCCAGGACATCGTGCGTCTGGGCCCGGCGAAGTGTCTGCGTTGGCTCGGACATGGAGTGTTGCTCGCGGTTGGGCGCCGTGCCTGGGTTATGCGCACGCGCGCTATGGACGACAATAGCGATGCGCTGAAAATAAGCGGCACCGGCGCCTTGCGCCAGTGCCGGATATGTATACGCGAATATAGCGCAGGGCGTCTCGCCCGTTCGTCTCAGGTGCGCGCCAGGCCCTCATCGAACAGCTGCAGGACGGCTTTGCGCGAGGCGACCGGCGAGCCGTCGTTGATCGCGTAGATCTCCTCGTAGGCCTCCTCCGGGCTGTCCTGCCCGGTGATCCACATGGCGGCCTGGCCAGCCAGCCGGCGCGCCTGATCGGGGTTGCCGGTCAGCTCGTAGCCCGCCCGCACCAGCGCACCATAGGCGCAGAAGCGTGCCGCCCGCGCGTCGGTCGGCTCGCAGTCGCGGTTGTTGCGGGTCAGCGCCAGAGTGTAGCGCGTCCAACTGGAACGCACCGCAACATAGCCCCGCGCCCGCTCGATGATCTGCTTGAAGATCGGTTTTGCCATTGCCGCACTCCTCCCTTTGCAGGTGCAACCGACCAATCAGAGCAGCTTTGCGCGGGGCGTCAAGGCCTGTCGGCTACCGCAGCGATAGAATTTTCGATTGCGTCTCAGTGGCTTGCGTTCAATTGACCATTTCGGCCGCAGTTTTGACCAAGCCCGCCGCAGCGCCGCCTAGCATTCGCCTTGCGAATCTCGCACATTCAACCTATGCGCGAGTATCAATGGCTACCTACAACTCGTCGGCTAGTGGCGTTCGCGCTGGCCGCGGGGCTTTCGTTCACGCTGTCTCCGACCCACGTTCCCGCCCGCACCAGCGCGGCCGCGAACGCGCTCATCGGCGTTGCCCGGGTGGTCGACGGCGACACCATCGACATCAACGACACCCGCATCCGTCTGGAGGGCATCGACGCCCCCGAGGCGGGGCAGACCTGCAAGCGCAAGTGGGTGGGCTCCTGGTCGTGCGGCGCGGCGGCGACGACGGCGCTGGCCAAGCTGGTCGCCGGCAAGGCCATCGCGTGCGAATCGCGCGGGGTCGACAAATACGGCCGCATGCTGGGCGTCTGCTTCGCCGACGGGCGCGACGTCAATGCGCAGATGGTGCGCGGCGGCCATGCCTGGGCCTTCGTCAAGTATTCCAGCACCTACGTGAAGGAGGAGGCGGCCGCCAAGGCCGAGGGCCTCGGCATCTGGCAGGGAGAGGCGGTCCCGGCATGGGATTATCGCGCGCAGCGCTGGGCCGGCGCCGAGCAGCACGCGCCCGAGGGCTGCGCCATCAAGGGCAACGTCACCAAGAACGGCCGCATCTACCACATGCCCTGGAGCCCTTGGTACGGCCAGATCCGCATCGAGCCGGACAAGGGCAAGCGCTGGTTCTGCACCGAAGCCGAGGCGATCGCCGCGGGTTGGCGCCCGGTACAGACGCATTGAGGATTGGAGAAGACGCGACCCGCGACCCGCGTGTCGGAGATATGGCGCGCCGCCAGTTTTCTGTTGATGGGCCGCGTTGCGTGGAGGCGAACCCCTAGTCGCGCTGCTACTAACTGAGAGCAAGATCGTTTCTGATCGAAGCGCTCGGCTTCGATCATGGAACGTGAATCTTGCTCTCGACTCTTTGATTGGAGCAGGGTTCACGTTTCGGCCGCCACGTCTCGATCGAGGCAAAGTGGTTCAATCCAAAGCGATCCTGCTCTAGCAGACGTGCCACGGAGGAACGCGACATGAGGCTATTGGCGGCTGCCCTTGCTCTCCCTGTTTTTGCCGTGACGCTTGTCGCGCCATCCCAGATGCAGGCGCAGCCCGATGATTCGCGCTGGGTCAAACGGGTGCTGCGCGTCGAGTGCCGCGAGAACGGCACCTGCTACCGCCGCTACTACTATCAGCGGCGCGCCGCCGAGCAGGCCCGTCGCGAGTACTACGCGGCCCGGCGCGGGCCGCAGGTGAGAAGCTACGTGTGGCGCGCGGACGACGAGCGCGCGGGGCGCTGGTGCCGCGACACCAAGCGCGTGGTCGGCAACCAGCACCTGACCGTCAACGGCGCCAAGGCCGAGGCCGACAAGGCGTGGATTCAGTCCATCCGCTTCTATTACGGCGAGGTGTTCATGTCGCTGGAGAACGCCAAGGAGATCAAGTACACCTGCTCGCGCTCGTCCGTCGGCGAGACGCTCGGCCAGACCTTCAACCGCTGCGAGATCGAGGCCCGGCCCTGCAAGGCCGAGCCGCTCGAGAGCGCGGAGAACAAGTAGGCGGCTGTGGGGGGATGCGCCTCCCTGTGTCGAAAGCTGGCCCTTCGACACGCATGAGGGAGGAGGGCGATGCGGGTGAGCAGCCGCACCCGCGGCAGACGCCCTTCCCTGACGCCACAGCGTGCCTGCCCGCCCTACGGCGCGTTGTGGCGCGTCCAGTCGGTCTTCTTGATCGGGACGACGGAGCTGTTGGCGTAGCTCAGGTAGTCGCCTTCGTCGTACTTGGCGCTGGCGATCTGCTCGATGCGGCCCCGGTGCGCCTCGAGCGCGGCCATGTAGCCGGCCGGCGTGCGGCGCAGCGACCGGTCGATGTCCTCCAGCAGGCGCCGGTGCACGTCGACGCGCACCACCTTCTCGCCGTCCAGCATCGGGAACGAGAACTCTTCCAGCGCGTCGACGGCTGGATGCGTCGTGCGGGTCAATGGCATGGCAACTCCCCCTGATCACAGGGCCAACGACAACGCGACACACCGCAAGCCTATTCCGGATGGCCCGGACGAGCAGTCGGCGGAGGGACGTTATCGACAGATACTCGGCCTGCTGTGGATGAAGCTGGGTAGCAGCTGTCAGGGGACGGATGTAAGAAATCCAATAGACTGGTTTTGCTTGGCTTTTCCCCTGTTCCATTTCGACGCGGCGGCGCGAATCGCGGCACACCGGCCCCAGCCAGAAGGGACGGCGCGTTGCGCTCGATCACCACCAGAGTCCTGCTCCTCGCCACGGCGCTCCTCGTCTCGGGGTGCGCCACGTGCGATCCGCGCGATCACGACCGCTGGGACGCGCGCCGACCGGGCGAGAATATCGTGCTCAGCGGCCGGCCGGGGTAGCAGGATTTCCTCAAGCCGCCGAACCGACCCCAAGACAATCACTGGTCCTCAAGCAAGCGAATGGGGGATACCGGCGCAGGAGCAATTGCCGCGGGTGCCGCTTCTGGCTAACTAATTATGGGTACTGGCACATCGCGGAGTGATCCATGGCCAAAGAGCAGAATGGGAGAAGGTTTCGATCATCCGCAGCGTTCGGAAAGCGACAGGAGTACATCGCCGTTGCAGAGCTGCTGCGGCGCGGCTTCGATGTCTACATGACACTTGTCGATGATTTGCAGATCGACTGCATTGTAAGGATGCCTGGCCCTCCGCCGACTTATGTGGACGTACAGATCAAGGCACGGTCCAGCGAAGCAAAGAACGCCTCAACTTTCTCCGCCATGGAGATTCGTGATCCGAGGGAGAATTTTGTCTTTATCTTCTATGTAGAGGCTTCCAACAAGTATTGGGTCATTCCCTCCTTGCACTTGGTTCATCAGGCATGGCGCAACAAGGGGGGAGAGAATGCGGGAAAATACAAGATTGACCTCTGCAACCGCAATGCGGCTGGGGGCTGGAACCCTCGACCGAAGTGGCAGGCTTATGAGAATGCATTCCATCTAATAGGCCAACCGGAAGCCGGTGCGCCAATAGCCGCCAAAGCCTCTACGCTCATTGAAATCGGCCGAAACGCTCTAGGGCCTGTCGTCAGTTGAGTAGAGTCTGTCGAGCCACGCCGCATCAAAAATCGTGCGCGGCGGTTGTTGTCGTCGTCAGTCGAGGGATTCCCAAATCACTTTTTCTCTGACTCATGGGCTGTCG